>Ga0070741_10001504_pt1 | contig 70593 bp, 81 predicted proteins | sample Coa_R1_4_FD_66440 | JGI IMG/M metagenome (GOLD analysis project Ga0070741, IMG submission 66440) | Surface soil microbial communities from Centralia Pennsylvania, which are recovering from an underground coalmine fire - Coalmine... | ecosystem: Environmental > Terrestrial > Soil > Unclassified ... | reverse complement strand
ATCGCGCACTTCGACTCGACAACTAGGAACGACCAGGGGCACGCCATCAACAGTTTTTGGGAATCCGGCTTGATCCGTGGCGTTAGTGACTTCAACTCCCGCATGATCCGCGTCGGGGCGCTCGACATCTGGGTCCGCGGCAATGGAACTCTGCTCACAACTGTCTATGGCCCAGACAAAACGACCAGCGTCATGCCAACGCTATTGACGGCAAGCGGAGTTCCGGCCACGCTCTCGCCCGAGCCGGGAACGATGTATCAGGAAAAACTCGACCTCGCCCGGATTGAAAACTACACCGTGCAGATAGGAACGAACGCGGTCGACGCGTGGTGGGAACTGAGCGAGATCGTGGGTTATGCGAAGAACGATCTCTACAACAAGTAATGGCAGCGACAATTGACGCGACAACTTCGACGCTCATCACCAAAGGGACTCCGACGCCCTCGAAGCCGGTCTCTCCGGCAAAGGTGCGCAACGCAAAGCTGCCGTTCAGCCAGGAGCTCGCGCGGGATATCGAGTCACTCTCGTCTCACGTCGACCAACTACATACCGTCCTCGCCACGAATGCACCCTCGGTCAGTCAACTGCTGCTCAAGGACGCGACAACCGGCAAGGTGGTAGCGGCTTTTGGCGATTTCACCTATGGCGGCGTGCGCTATACGAATTTCCTGAACGAGATCCATGTCGGCGATCCGCTTGGAACGAATAATCCGCAAAATGCTCTTTTCAACGCAAACACAGACGGCTCCGTCACAGTCGGTCAGAGCGGTTGGCTCGACATACTCGACCCGTACGGCGGTCATGCTGCTTGGCTGGGAGCACAGAACGACGTGCTTACCGTCTCCGGCGCGGCCGACAACGGAAGCGGCCTTGTTCGTCTCACCGTCGCAGGCCACACCCTTGTCACGGGCAATCAGGCGCGTGTGCAAAAAGTGGGCGGCATTCCAAACGCAACCGGAATCTGGACTGTAACGGTCATCGACTCGAGCCATATCGACCTGCAGAAATCCGTCTTTGCGGGAACTTACACCTCGGGCGGCCAGGTCGACCGCGTTTTACAGATCTCGGGCGCCGTCAACAACGGAAGCGGACTGATCCGGCTCACAACCGCAGTAGCCCACACTTACTCGAGCGGCGACCAGGTCAACGTCGCGAATGTGGGTGGAGTGCCGAACGCGACCGGGCAATGGATTATTTCGGTTGTGGATGCAACACATATCGACCTGCTGTCCTCGACTTTCGCGGGTGTATATAGCTCGGGTGGGACGTGCTTGCGCTACTTCGGCGGCATGCTCGCCCAGACTATCGCCGTCGGTCCCTCGTTCTCCAATTACAAGCTGCGCGCTTTCGCCGACGGCTCCCTGCAGATCAAGAACGCGACCATCACTCTCACGTCGGCGAGCGGGACGATTCTATTGAATCCGAACATTCCCGAGATCTCGCTGACGACGTCGTCGAACCCCGCAATGATCCATCTCGACGCGAATCCGCCCTCTTTGTCGCTCTACGATCAGTCCGGGAACGTCGTGACCACGATCGAGGTCATTACAGAAACCGCGATCAGCATCACCGCAACCAGTCACGGCAGTCCGGACACCATCACGGCGCCAGGGCATACCTATGTGAATGGCGATACCGTCTTTATCGCCGGGGCAGTGGGCGACACCGCCATCAACGGCTATCGCATTGTTGAGAACGTCTCGGGCAGTAACTTCACCATGACGGACCTCTCGGGGACCGCGATCAATGGAAACGGGACTTACTCGGGCGGCGGAACAGTCTCGCGCTACTATGCCGGACTTCTCGCTCAGACCATCGCCGTCGGCAGAAGCTTCACGAATTACAAAATCCGCGCTTTCCCGGACGGCCAACTTATCGTCAATGGCGCGAATATCTCGAACTCGACCATCACCTCCTCTGCTATCAGCGGAGGGACGATCAGCGGCACAACGGCAGGGTCCGGCAGTTTGACTGAAACCGGTTCCTCCGTCCTAACCATCACAGGGGGGGCAGGCGCACTGCTTGGATCTGGGACAACCATCCAGGTTACGAAAGCCGACGCGACGCATAGCGGGTATCTCTCCTCGAGCGACTGGAACACATTCAACAGCGCGGGAACATCTCTTCTCAGCAGCGTGAACACCTGGAGCGCGAATAACTTTTTTACCGCGCGTGTGGGCATCAACCTCACCGGCGCGACCGCACCGCTACAAGTCGGAAGCGACTCGGCGGATGCTACTCCCACGAACCTTGCGAATATCAACGTTCGCATCAATAACTACAACGCGACGGCCGGCAATTACGCCACGATCGAGTTCGTCTCAAAAGACACGGGCGGCACACTGCGCGATGGTGCGGCCATCATGGGCATTTTCAAGGCCCGCGGCGCGACAACGGTCGACAGTGGCATTGCCTTACTCACGCGTGATATGTCAGGCGGAACAGGCATCCACCTCGCGCTGAACGCGCAACCCACCGGCGCAATTATGCAGATGGCTCCGAACGCGGCGCCGGCGGACGCTGATATCGCTGCGAGTCAGATCAGCTTTTACTTGGACGAGACAGGAAACAACCTGAAGGTGCGTGTCCGTTATAGCTCAGGCACCTATAAGACGGGCACGCTTGCCTTGGTTTAGGAGGAATTTATGGCTTCGACTTACTTTCCGAGATCCTCGAATTATTACACTCCGAACGCCTACGGCGGCGGCACTAAGGTAAAGCCCAACGTCGATCTCACGGAGACGGACCCGAGAAAGATCACCCAGGGCGACCGGCAGACCATTTACCAACAGGGTCAGCAACTCAGCGCCCAGGACCAAGCACTCGCGAATCAGTACTCGGGCCAAGCGCAACAGACGCAGGACTATCTCGGCAACATCGAATCTCCGCTCGCACAAGGCAAAGGCGGCTACAACGCAAGCGAGTTGTCGCAGATCCAGATGACGCCCGAGCAGCAACAACAGATCGTCACGGGCGCGGGCATCTCGGCAGGAACCGGCACTGCTGCCAGCGTGGGAGCAGCGCAACGCGCAGCCGCGGCGGCCGGAGGGAACCCTGCAGCCATGGCGGCCTATCGTGCTCGAGCGGCGCAACAGGAAGGCGCACAAGCAGGCGACGCGATGACTCAGGCGAGAGTCGCGGCTTCGAACGCCGCGGCGCAGCGTGCGCAAAGTATCGGTCAGGCCCGCATGGGCCAGCAGGCCCAGGGGCTCGGCTATTACGGCGGCCTGCAGGCGCAACAGGCGCAGGAGGCCGAAGCAGCACGCGGACGCCAGGAGCAGAGTTATGGGACCGAGACAGGCGGACTGAACCAGGGTGCTCAAACCGCAGAACAAGCCAGCCAGAACCCGACCGGCTTCGATAAGTTCATGGGCGCGGCGAGCGGCGTCGCGAGCGCGTTTCTTGAGGAGGGCGGAGTTTCGCCGGGAACCTCTCCAGCAGTCGTCGGCGAGAACGGGCCGGAGAAGGTTGTTCGCCTGCCCACTGCTGACTACATGCAGGACGGCGACGTCGTTATGGACCCACTAGCGGGCGTCACACCATCACTCTCGGGGACCCCGAGCGCACCTCCTGCTTACCAGCCGGGCGTCAATGCGCCAAACGTGCCTTGGTGGTCGAAGGTCGGAATGGCGCTGAAGAACGTGCCAGCACAGCCAACGGGTCAGCCACAACAGAGCCGACCATGGAACCCTGTCGATACCTACACCAATATGGGCAAGGCGATCGGAGGTGGTCTCTCGAAACTGGCGGGCGCCGGTTTTCTGGCCGATGGAGGTATCGCAACGGGCGACATTCCGAAGATGCTGCGCAACCCGACGCCGGGCTTCGGACAGATGCCCACCGCACCACAGGGGACGAACGGTATTTTCACCAAGCCGACGCGAGTCAATCTCAGTCCTGGTGAGGCCGCCGTTCCGCTCAACTATCGCGCCGGCGCAAAAGTGCGGCCCAGTTTTGCCGCGCTTCCGGCTGCGCGACCAATGAACCATCCCTTCCGCGCACGGGTTTAAAGGAGCTTCTCAAGTGGCCGCTTTCAACACTTTGCCTCCGAACTTCGGCTATCTCCCGGACGATGATGATCCGTTCAACGTCCCGGTTCCGTATCGCCGGTTAGCCGCGCCGAATCTCGGCACACCGACGGGTCCGAGTCCGGACGCGCAACCTGTACCCGGCGCCACGGGACCGTCGTCGATTCCGCCAGCTTACATACCGGGCATCAATGCGCCGGATGAAGACCCGACGGCCCAAAGTCCGGATGCCGGATATCAGAGCGCGATGGCCCGGCTACAGACCGTCTATGGCGACCGGCCGCAACTCAACAAGCCGAAATGGTGGCAGAATTTGGCGGCGGCAGCGGCGGGCGGCCTTGCGGGATGGAGTAACGCGTCTGGTCGCAGGCATCCACCCATCGACATCGCTTCGATGCAAGGGGCTATTCAGCATCCCGGCTATCAGGCGGCAATGCAACGTTGGCAGACCAATGAGCTCGAGCCCGCGCAAGCGCAAGCCGAGATCGAAGCCGGCAAGCAGGGCGCATGGTGGAAGAGCCAGCAACTGCAGGCACAAGCGCAGTATATGAAGGCGCACGCCGACTATATGGAAGGGCTCGGCCGCGGCGGCGATGTTCTCGTTACGCCGGAACTCGAACAAGAGACTGGCGGCATCTTCAAGGCAGGGACCAAGATTCCGCAGAGCACTGCAACCGAACTGGCACGTATTGCAGCCGGGAAGTACGAGAAGCCGGAACGAACTCTAACAGTGACTGATCCGGTACTGGCGAAGCATATCGGGGTAGCTCCGGGAACCGATGTTCCGATCTCCATTTACCAGCAGGCAATGAAGCCGGCAGCATCGCGTAATCTCAACCCCGCCGATGTCATGCTTCACCCGCAGGACTTCGACCCGGCAACCGTCAACACCGCACGCGAGATGTTCGACCGCGAACACCGCGAGCCGCGTGACCCGAACGCACCACGCAGTACTCCGGCGCAGTTTAAGGCCGCGAACGACAAGAAGAACGCTGCTTTACTTGAGATCGAAGGGCAAGCGCGAAAACGCCTCGCCCAACTAGGCCCCGAGGCAACGGAAGCGGACAAACAGGCAGTCTGGGACGACTTAGCGACTCAGAAGCAGACCATTCAGAACAACTTCGAATCGGACGTTTCCATTCTGGGCGGCGATCCGTCGCACTACCAATACGGTTCGGCACCACCGAAGCCGACGGGCGGCGGCGCTACTGGCGGCGGGAAAACCGGGAAGCCCCGAAAGGGTCTAGGCGACATCTTTAGACAACATGGCGGCTGACGCTCTTCAACTCGCAGGCCAGATCGGAGAAGCGCGCGATAACGGCTACTCCGATGACGAGATTGTTGACTATCTCACTTCCTCCCGCAGCGACTTAGCACCCCGGTTCAAGGAAGCGCGGACGAACGGCTATGGCTCGGGGGAGATCCTCGATTACCTGCAGCACTCGCCCGAAGCTCGAGCGCAAGGCGCACGCGAGATGGACCAGTTCACGCGGCCCGGTCTTCCATCGATAACGGAATCACCCGCGCAAACACGCTATGCCGATCTGGCGGCGAATCCTCCAGCACCCGCGACTCCTTTTGCGGTGAACCCGGCACGCTACCGTCCAGGCGCCTTTGTGCAAGACACAACGCCGGTCGGCTATCACCCCGAGGAGCTCAAGCAGCACGACCCGAGCTTAATCGCCCATACGAAGTCAGAGCTGGAAATGAATCGTATCCAGCAGGGCTATGGTATCTACCCGGTCGGATCTCCAGAGATGCGGACCCCAGATATCGCCGAAGCTCTCGGCGGCCCTGCAGTCGGTCCGCAAATGACCGAGCGGGCGCTGATGCAGGCTCCGCACGAGTTGCGCGGCTACACTCCCGAGGAACTGGCGCAACCGGGCACTTTCATCAACCCGCGCACGGGTAAGCGATCCACTGTCGGAAGCGACTTGGCATTGGGAACCGGGCCTCTCGGCGTACTCGATGCCCCGCTCCTCGGCGGGCAACAAATCGCCAGCGGCATCGAGCAGATGGCCCAGCCGGAAGCGAAAGAGAAATGGCGCGGCGCCGGAAAGATCGGCTTGGGCGCGTTCGAGGCTGCGACCCCGGCGCTCGCGGGTTTGGGCGCTGCCGATATCCCTATGGCTGCTGGCTGGTGGGGATTGTCTCAGGGGGTGTCTGACCTCTCGACCTACACGGCCAAGCGCGCCGGAATGAATGACGAGGATGCGCAGGAAACCGGCCAACTCATCGGCATGCTCCCTGCACTCTGGGGAACTGGCGAGATTGCATTACGAAATCGCATCCAGCGATACGCACAAATAAAGGCCGAGGCCGCGGAGCGCTGGCAACAGATTGGCGATATGCGTGAACGGCAGCAACTCGGCGCAGACCTTGCTGATCGCATACTGCAGGGCGTCGAGCAGCGCTATAGCCTGCCGGACGGTAGCCAAGTCACGCTGGGAGCGGGTGGAGGGGACCGCCGCGGGAGTCCACTTTTCCAACTGACGGACGAGACTGGCAAAAACGTGTTTACCGGGAAGCCGAGCGACATCTTGTCCTGGATACGCTCCAAGGGCGCAACTCCGGTGCTGCCGGAGCATGCGCCGGGCGCCATCCTGCCAGAGCAAATGCAGCAATGGGCGGAGCAGCAGGCGGGTAGAGGGACTGGTCCATTGGCGCAAACAGCCGAGCAGGCGCGACCCGGAGCCAGCCAGCCCGAGGACTATCTCACCCCCGAAGAACTAACTCTACTGCAACGTGACCCGAACGAGATTAGGAATCCGCGCAAGCGCGACCAATTGATTCAGCGGCAAGCGGCTGTTGCTAACAAGATCCAACTCATCCGGAATGCCCAGGCGAGCCGGATAGATCCGTTTGCAGGATTTGAGGAGGAACTGGGCGAGCATCCAACGAAGGGTGCCGGCGTAGCACCAGACCTGACTGCCCCAAGGTACTCCATTCAAGGCCCGGACCCAGAGGGCAACTATATAGTGCACCAACAGGGAGACCTGCCGGCTTGGCACCAGCTCGATTTAGTCAATCGAAGGAACTTATCCGACGAACATCCGGATTGGGATTTTGTTCAGATCGCGCTGGAATCGGAAAGACTAACGACCGAGGCATTGGGACAGCGACCGCCCCTCGAGCCCCAAGTGGTCTTCAAGGGCTCGTTTGATGAGGCGCGGTCGTTCATCGAGCAGCATGCCGGTACGCAAATCCCCACCGCTCCGTCTGCGGCGATGCACGGATTCGAGCCGGGAACCAAGGGACCTAAAGCAACCCCGGCAGCAGGCTCACCGGAGGAGCCACTCGCAGAAAAACCAGAGCCTCCGCCGATCACCAAATCAGAAAGAGTCTCGCCGGCAACACCGAATCCGCCGACGGCCGCGGTCCAAACGGTTCCGGAATCGCCGGACACCCTGAATGCTCAATTGGGGCAGTTGGCGACCGGGCAGCGGCGCGTTGTTATGTTTCCAAAGGGCGGCCCGATGCCGACCCAGTATCCGCCGGGAACTGCGACCACGCATGACCCGTTCGGCAACATCTACGTCTACCGGGACGATCTCATTACGCGCGGGGAGATCCGGCGTGCCGCGGCGAATAATACCCTCCATGAGTTGCTAGGCGATGCGAGTGTCGGCCTCGGTTCGCCGGACAAGTCCGAGATCACACCAGGGCAGGAAATTACCGTTGTCGGGCGAGCTCCGTACGGCACAGAAGTCCAGAGCACGGTCACAGATCCCGAGCACTTCGAGAAGACCGTTCAGGCGACGCAGAATCTGACTCCACCGGGCGGCAGCGTCAGCGTGGAGTCGCCGGAGCAGGTCCTGGGAGAGAGGCAACAACCGGAGGCACCACCCACCGTAACTCCGGCCCCCGCTCCCCAGGATCTTGCCGCGCCACAGCCGGTCGAGCAGACTACAACCCCAGTTGAAACGCCAGCAACCCAGGTTGCGGCGCCACGCCTTAGTCAGACCGGGCTCGATAAAGCTGGCGGCGAGATGGCGAGCGCCATCACCGGGAATATGTACGACTCGCTTTGGCAAAAGGTCCTAGCCGGCGACGTTACGGAGGCGGGTGCTCCCAGTGCGGTTCTACAAGCGGCCAAGATGGTTCGCGACCGCGGCGGTCTGAAGACTCCGGAGGAATTTAGAACGTTCGCGCAAGAATATTCGCAAATTCCGCGCGATCAAAATTTTCAGACGGCGATGCGGGACTTGGTCGGGCGCCATATCCCAGCACCAGCCGCACCGCTGCCCGAAGACCTCGCTCGACCGCAGGAGGTCGGAGCGCAGGCACGGGAAGCGCAGCCGTCAAGTCAAGTTGAGGTGCCGTCAGCTAAGGTTGAAGCGCCATCTGGCAAGTTGCCAGTCTTAACCTTCGATACTTTTAAGAACGATGAGATTGAGGCACAAAATGACCAACTGAAGCGCTGGAACGCGGCTTACCAGCGTGCGTATTTGTCTCGACAACAGGATGCTCGCGCCAAGGGTATCGAACCTGACGAGGAGTATCTCACTGAATTTGCCTCCAAGGATGCTGACCGACAAGAAGGCAAGCGGATAAGCGACGAAGAGGTAGAGCGTAATGCGCGAGAAGGATACGCAAACTATCTGAAATGGGATTGGGATGCTTGGGAGGCGGCAAAACGTGTCTGGGGTGAGTCGGTTGGCGAACACGCACGGCGTCTAAACGCTGAGCATCCTGACTGGACTACGGCAAAGATAAACCACGAGGCGTGGCGCGCGGCCGGTCCAAGACCCGAGAGGGACGACTTCCCGAGAGCACAAACCACGGAGATAGCGCCTACACCGGAGCCTACAGAACCCCAGGACCTCGGCACGCCGCACGCGATCGAGGCAGCACCGCAGGAATCAGAAGCCGCCGCGCCAGAGTTCAAGGAAGGCGACCGCGTTCAGTGGACCCGGACGAATGGCGACGTGGTCACCGGAACCATCCGCGGCATCGACCAGGAGGACGGAACTGCCAGGGTGAAAGGTGATGAGGGGATGAAGATCCCCGGATACCATCCCATTGGCAAGGTCTACACTGTCCCTCTCAACCTGCTGACGAACGCAGAGGCACCCGCGCCTGAACCCGCCGTAGACCTCGCCAGACCACGGGATATTGAAGCCCCTGAGAAAATAGAAGCGGAGGAACCCAGTGACGCCGGAACAGCAGGCACGGAACGAGGTGGAAGAGAGCCCGTTCGCGGAGAAGGTCCTCGAGCACTGGAAGGAATTCCGGCCCAAGATGTGCGCGGACCTGGAGAAGGAGGGGAAACTCTACCAGGCGGTCTGGGCGGCGGCGGTGAACACGCTGGACCTCATGCAGACACTCACGTCGAGCCCGAACAACATGCCGTACGACCGGGCGCAGGAGATCGCGTACCGGGAGTGGTATCTCCTGCCGGAGGAACCCGCGCCTCTGACGTTCAGGCCGAGCCAACTCCAACCAATAACCTCTCCGGAGACTTCCGGCTAACCGTCGAAGAAGCAGCCGCAATCGAAAACAGCGGCGCAAAGACCCGCGCTCGAGCGAACCTCGAGGCCATCCGTACCATCAAACAGATCATTGCCGAGGGCAACCGCGCGGCTACGCTCGAGGAACAGCAGAAGATTGCAAAGTTCGTCGGGTGGGGCATGTCCGAGATCGCACAAGGCATCTTCACCGGCTATAAGCGCGAGTGGGCCGGACTGCGCGAAGACCTGCACGGGTTACTAAGCCGCGAAGAACTGCGGGCGGCTGAGGCTTCCACTCAGAACGCGCACTATACCCGGCGCGATATCGCAGCGGCTATGTGGGATGCGCTGAAACGCATGGGCTTCCACGCCGGCCAGAGCGTCATCGAACCCGGCATGGGTATCGGCAACTTCTTCATGATGATGCCCGAGGACCTGATGCCGGGCACCTCGCGCACGGGTGTAGAGCTCGACGTTATGACCGGCGCTATGTCCCGCGCTCTGTTCCCAGGCAGCAACGTCCTTGTGAAGGGTTACCAGGAAACGAATCTGCCGGACAACTACTTCGATGCGGCGATCGGCAATGTCCCGTTCGCAAATCATCCGGTCGTGGACCCGGCTTACAAACGGCAACCTTTCCTCACAAAGAACGTTCATAACTACTTCTTCGCGAAGACCATGGACAAACTGCGGCCGGGCGGCATTATGTTCGCCATCACGTCGCGGTACACCATGGACGGTCAGAACCAAGGGTTCCGGAAGTGGATGAATGAACGGGCCGAATTACTCGGCGCCATTCGCTTACCGCGCGACACGTTTCAAGAGAATGCCGGCACCAGCGTCACGGTCGACATCATCGCACTCCGCAAGCGGATGCCCGGCGAAGTTCCGCTGACCGATAACAAGTGGCTCGAATCTCCAAAGCTCACCATGCCGGGCGGAGAGTTGGTCAACGTCAATGAGTATTTCCACGCTCATCCGGAAATGATGATGGGCGAGATGAGGCCGGGAACGCAGTACGCTCGCGGCTATCCAGAACTCTTCGGCGAGTTCAGCATGGACAAGCTGAAGGACCTGTTTAATCGGCTCCCGGCTAACGTCATGCCGGACTGGACCGCAGGACACACCGGAGCGAACGACGAGTTAGTCGAGAACTATCCGGACGCGAGTCATATCAAAGATCATCAGTTCGGCATCGTCAACGGTGCAGTCGTTCAGCGTCAAGGCGGAGTGTTTAAGCCGGTCACCTTCAAGGGGAAGAAACTCGACCGTATGCGCGGCCTGATCGAACTCCGGGGGATGGCTCGCGAGGTCATTCGCACTCAGCGGCTCGACATGCCGGAGGAAGAGGTCACAAAGGCCCGCGCGGACCTGAATAAGGAATACGCGGGCTTTGTCGCCGAGTATGGGCCCGTCGGTCTGCTCGGCAATGCTTTAGTGTTTGCGCAAGATCCGGATTGGCCAGTCGTTTCCGGACTACTCGAAGATTTCAACAAAGATGCCTATCGGGACGCCCCCAAGGCGGCGAAGGACAAGGGGAAGTGGAGCGTCTCGAAGGACGGCAAACAAGTTGTTCTTACTCACGGCAAGGACCGCTATGTCATCGCGAAGACGCGACCGATCTTCCATGGCCGCACCATTCAGAAGCCCCAGCGTATCGAGCGTGTTGACACTGCGGCCGAAGCGCTCGCCGTCAGCCTGAATGAGCTCGGGCGCATGGACTGGGACCGGATGCAGGAGTTGACCGGACGCGACCCGGCAACGCTGCAGAAGGAGCTCACGGGCAAGATCTTCCGCAACCCCACGAGCAATAAATGGGAGACTCAGGACGAGTATCTTTCGGGCAATGTCCGGCAGAAACTAGCGGATGCGAAGTTCATCGCAGAAGAGCATCCCGAGTTTCAGGCGAACGTCGAAGCGCTCGAGAAGGTTCAGCCTGCCTGGAAACCAGCCGGCAAGATTAAAGCTTCGCTCGGCGCTACGTGGATACCGGACACCGACTATTCACGGTTCGCGCACGAGGTTCTGCGCGTCGAGGGCGCGATGGGCTCCCCGGAACGACCCGCCAGTCAGGCTGTGAACTACATCGTGCAGACGGGTACTTTTGGCGTTAATACCAGTCCGCATTTCAGCGACCACGGCGTAGCGAATACAACCGAGTTCGGAACGGCTTACTTCGACGGCATCGACTTGTTCGAGAAAGCATTGAACGGCCAGAGTCCGGTTGCGCGTGACACTTATACGGACATGGACGGCAACGAGCGTACCGTCAAGAATCCCGACGAGACCATCAAAGCTGTCGAGAAGCAGCAGAAACTCAAGGATGCGTTTACGAACTGGTTGTGGCGCGATCCGGAGCGGTCACAGCGGCTCGAGCAGAAGTTCAACATTGAGGTGAATAATCTGCGGTTGCGCGAGTATGACGGCTCGCACCTCACGTTCCCCGGTCTCAATACCTCGTGGCTACGGTCTGGGAAGCCGGAGCCGCATCAGCAGAATGCCGTCTGGCGCACCATCCAATCAGGGAACACGCTCTATGCCCACGTCGTCGGAGCCGGGAAGACGCTCGAGATGATTATGGCGGCGATGGAGTTGCGCCGTCTCGGCATGCGTAAGAAGCCATTGGTAGCCGTCCCGAACCATCTCGTACAGCAGTGGGCCGACGATTGGATGCGCGCTTATCCAGGTGCGCAAATCCTGGTGCCCACAAAGAAGGACTTCGAGAAGCAGAACCGCCAGCGGCTCATGGCGCGTATCGCGTCCGGCAACTATGACGCGGTTATCGTCGGGCATAAGAGCTTTGAGAAACTCGGCGTCAAGCCGGAGACGTACAAGAACTTCGTTGAAGAGCAACTCAGTGAGATCGAAGAGGCGATCGACGCCGCACGCGCGGGCATGTCCGACAAGGACGCGCGGCAGAACCCGACCATCAAGCAACTGTATCGCCGTAAAGCCTCGCTCGAGGCGAAGCTCGAGAAGCGGCTAAAGAAAGAGTCCAAGGACACCGGGCTCACGTTTGAAGAACTCGGCGTCGATCAGATTTTTGTGGACGAGGCGGACCTGTTCAAGAACCTCGGCTACATGACACAAATGGACCGTATCGCTGGTTTGCCGAACACCGATAGCGACCGCGCGACGGATATGTTGCTCAAGACCCGCTTCGTGTCCGGCTTGCACGGCGGCGACAAAGGTGTTGTGTTTGCGACCGGAACGCCAGTGAGTAACTCCATCGCCGAGATCTGGACGATGATGCGGTATCTGATGCCGAACTACCTCGAGCGCGAAGGGTTCGACCAGTTCGACGCATGGGCCAAAACATTCGGCGAAACGCGCACCCAGATGGAGGTCGCACCCGAGGGCGGCCGCTTCATCCAGCGCACCCGCTTCAGTAAGTTCAAGAACGCGGCACAGATGATGGCCATGTTCCGCCTTGTGGCGGACATCCGAACCGCGAAGCAATTGAATCTACCGACGCCTGCCGTTTACAAGGGCGGCTACGTCGACATTGTTGCGCCGGCATCGGACGCGCTGAAGGAATACGTTCTGCACATCGGCGAGCGTGCGGACGCGGTCCGCGCGGGCGAGGTGGAACCCGAGCAGGACAACATGCTCAAAATCTCGAGCGACGGTCGCAAAGCCTCGCTCGACATGCGGTTAGTCCGGCCCAGCCTGCCCGATGACCCGAAGAGCAAGCCGAACTTGGCAGTTAAGCAGATTCTCGACGTCTACAACGAGTTCAAAGACCTCAAGGGAACGCAGCTTGTATTTCTCGACCTCGGGACGCCGAAGAGCGAGAAGGTAAAAGCCAAGCCCGCGCTCGAGATCGCAAACAAACCCGCAGCCGAAGCGGACGAAGAGGACCCGTTCGGCGGCAAAGAAGAAGAGGAGGAAGAAGAAGCCGAAACGGCCGAGGAGTCGCGCGAACGCGCCTCGGTGTACGAGGACATCAAAAAGAAGCTCGTGAAGAGCGGTATCCCAGCAGACGAAATTGCCTTTGCGCAGGACGCCAAAACGGACGCGCAGAAGCAGGATATGTTCGACCGGATGAACTCCGGCAAGCTCCGGGTCTTATTGGGTAGTACGGAGAAGATGGGTGCCGGGACGAACGTCCAGCGGCTACTGGTTGCCTTGCATCACCTTGACGCTCCCTGGCGGCCTCGCGACATGCAGCAACGCGACGGTCGCATTGTGCGGCAGGGAAACTGGCTCTACGATAACGGCCACATCAAATCGGTTCGCTTGTATCGCTACATGACCGAGGGCAGTTTCGACGCGTTCATGTGGGAAACGCTCTCGAGCAAAGCGGCGCCGATCGAGCAGTTAATGGAAGGCGACCCGAACATGGATGACGTCGACGAGCTCTCGCCCCTGGTGCTCAGTTATGAGCAGGCGAAAGCGATCTCGTCCGGCAACCCGGAGATCCGGGAAAAGATCATCCTCGACCAGGACATCCACAAGCTCGACGTCATGCGCGGCGCATTTCTCAGTGAACAGAGCGCTATCGCGCAGCAAATGGCCACGCTTCCCGCGACCATTCGGGCCACGAAAGAGCGCATTCAGGAGTACGAAGAGGACATCGCCACACGCGACGCAAATCCGGACATGATTGTCGCCGGACAGCGGTTTTCGGGCAATGAGATGCGCAGCAAGGGCGGCGAGGCACTCTTCCAACTGCTCGACTCCATGGGCCCGGTCGCCCAGGACGGCAGAACCATCGACGCCACGTACCGCGGCTTTGAGCTCCAGACCATCGCACGCACGAACAGCATTGAAGGACGCACCGAGAAAGGCCGCAAGGCGCGCAGCTTCGTGCGCGTGCAGCTTCCTGACAAGAAGGTGATGTACTACGAGCTCCAAGGTTATAACGATGTCGCCGACATGCGGAACAACCGCTATATGCCGGAGGAGATCAAGACTAAGGAACTCAGCCGGGAAGACGCCGAGAAGGTGCACGCGGACTGGGAGAAGACCAAAGGCGAGGCGTCCGAGATACCTTGGCGCAGCGCTACGAACCACATTGCGATCTACACCACGCCGGGTGCGCGTCTCAAAGCGTCGTCCGGCACTTATGCCATTTCGTCCCCCTATGGTTCGAAGGAAACCTCCGAAGCCATCATGGACACGATGAAGCGGCAGGTCGAGTTCAATGACCTGCTGAAGCATCAGCGGGACGAACTGCGCCGGTTCACGAAAAAGCAGACGGAGCTAGAAAGTAAGTACGGAGACGCATTTCCACAGGAAGAAAAGCTCGCCCAAATGAAGCGCCGGCAGGCGGAGCTCGCAATGAAGCTCGGCGAAACCGGCGATGACAAAGCAGCATTGCGGGCCGCCGAAGAGGCGCAGACAAACCCCTCTAACCCGCTCTATAAGTTCCTGCAGGACCCGAACGCGTCCATACATGCGAAGTGGCTTCCGCAGCGCAAGTGGCAGGGTTCATCATCCAACGGCTCGCGCTTCACCGTCAAAGGAAACATAGTCACTCCGGAACTTGGCGTTTCGGAAGAGAAACCGGCTTACCGCGGCGCCGGACCCACATGGAACGTGCAGCACATCCCGAGCGGATTACTGATTCGCGGCGGCTTGCGGACCGATTGGCATGCCGTCGATTACGCCCGGAAGGCGGCTGCATCACTCGACTGGAACTGGACGAAGATGCCTGCGGGGTTTCAGGACAAGGCGAGGGACTTCAACAATAAGTGGACTCCGCCGGCGGAGACGCCCGAGCAGTCGAAAGAGCGGCTCAACGCGGACCCGGATGAGTGGTACGTCGAGCGTGGCGAGGGGGAAGTCTCGCTCGAGCACGGCAAAGGTCCCTTGCTGGTTCGCCGGAGCGAAGGAGAGCGCGGGTCGATCATCCTGGCGCCGCAGGATCTGGCAAAGCTGCAGAAGTTCGCCGGCGACCTGCATGAACTGTTCTCCGAGGACATCGCGCCTGTATTTAAATCCGCGGCACAGCGCTTGGCCAAGTCTCTCGATGACATCCAGAGCCTCACCGCGCCGCAAACCCGCGGCGAACCGGCACGCAAGGGCACCGGAATGTTGCGCGAGATGATGTCCGAGCAGGACCAGCGGCGGGACCGTGCCTACAATGCGCTCAAGACTTTCAAGGACTACTTCTATAAGAGCGGTGTAAAGAAGCACGGCGTCTATGGTCTCGACGTTTACGACGCGATCGAGACGGGCCAGACAGCCAAGTTATCGCCCATCGAGAGAGCTTTCGCGGACGTGGCTCGCAAGATGTTCGATGGCCGGTATCAGGAACTCCAGGATCTCGGCATTCTCCGCGCGTACATCGAGAATTACCTGCCGCACGAGTACAAGAAGCCGGACCAGGCGGCGGACTGGGTTCAGGGATGGCTGCAAAAACGTCCCATAGCCGGGTCGGAGGCGTTCAAGAAGCAGCGCAAATACCCGACGCTCAAGGAAGCTCTCGAAGATCCGGACTTTACGCTCGAGGCGAAGTTCGACAATCCGGTCGACTTCATTTTGTCGAAGCTCGCGCAAATGGATAAATCCATCACGGCGCACTTGGTCTTTGACGAACTCCAGAGCGAGGGACGCATTGCCTATGTCCGCGCGGGCGGCGAACGGCAGGCGCGGGCTCAGGGATTAGCGCCCATCGACGACCGAATCTTTACTGTTTTCGGTCCGAAACGTGGCGCAGTGAAGATCGATATCCCGGCTCCGAGGCCACAAGATTACGAGGACCCGGAAGACTTCGAGATCGCGCAAGCCGACTGGGAGCACACCAGCAAACACATCAACGACGTCGTCTCGCCGAGTTATGTTCGCGTGTTCGGCCGGCGCGAGATGGGGCGCTACTGGGCCGCCGAACCACTGGCGCGGGTCATCAATAATCACCTCTCGCCCGGTATCCAACTCGACGCCTTCAAGCTGTGGCGCGATGCGAACAACACGCTCAACATGATCGAACTGAGCGCAAGTTGGTATCACGGTCTGACAACGGCGCTCAATTCCTCGTTCTCTGATATAGCGCTCGGCTTAAAGCAACTCGCAGCCGCCAAGCCCATCGAGGCCGGAAAGGCGATAGTCCGCGGCTTTACGCCCTTCGCTTCCGTGACAAGTGATTTTTTGAGTGGGACGAAACTGCAGAAGGTCTGGGATGGCACGGAGCAGGCTCCGGACCCGATGACCTACGCCATTGTCGACGCGCTCAAGAAGGGCGGCGGCCGTGCCCGGCAGGATCTCTATTACGCGACGAACTGGACGCAAGGGATGAAGAACGCTTGGAACCGGCAGGGCAATTTCCTCCGGCGCATCTTCGGCACGAGTATCCGGGCACCCTTTGCGGCCATGGAACAGATCATGAAGCCGATTATGGAGTACTTGGTTCCACGCGTGAAACTCGGCGCGTTCGCACGACGGGCGCAACTTGAGCTCGAACAACGTCCGGACATGACCCTGGACGAAGCACGCGAACGGTTCGGCAAAATCTGGGACTCCATCGATAACCGGTTTGGTCAACTCTCGCAGAAGAACCTGTTCATGAACGGCATTGTCCGGAACCTGATGAATGCCGGAGTCGGGCGGCCTGGATGGAATATTGGAAGCGTTCGCGAGCTTGGCGGCGGCGTCTACGATGCTCTGAAGATGATTGGCGACGGGGCACGCGGCAAACCGGTCGAGTTCACGGACCGGACGGCGTTTCTCATCGCTCTGCTGCTTGGCGGCGCAGTCATCAATGCCGTCGTCAGTTGGCTCTTGAGCGGCCAACGTCCGGATGAGCTCATGGATTACGTCATGCCGCGGGACGGCGGAATCACCGAGGACGGCCAGCCCAGCCGCATCGTTTTGCCGACCTACTTGGCAAAGGACGTTTACTCTTACCTCACCAAGCCGACCGCGACACTGGTTGCGAAGTCCGCTCCACTGCTCAGTATTGTGGGCGGCTTGGCGCGCAACCGGACCTATCGCAATGAAAAGATTATCGGCCACGGCGGCGTCGGACTCGGCAATTATCTGGGCAGCTTCGTAACGCCCTATTCTGTGCAAGGTGTCAAAAAGAACCTCGAGCGAGGACAGTCCCTTGCGAAAACCGCGTTGCCGCTCGTCGGCATCATGCCGGCCGGGCGCGACGTTGGGATGAGCAAAGCCGAAAAGATCATCGCGCAGTTCCAGCAGGAACAGCGGGCACAAGTCACCCCGGCACCGACGGAACACTCTCGCGCGAGGGCGCAACTGTTCCTTGCGACGAAGTCCGGCGACATGAATAAAGTTCGGCAGATCGCACAGAGCGCGATCCGGGACGGAACGCTGACTTCTGCGGACGTGAAGAGCATCGTCTCCCGTGCGCACCAGAACACACTGGCTGCCGCGTTCAAGAGCCTGCCCGTCTCGGGCGATGGCCTTTACACCGCGCTCAAGGCGTACGATGCCGCAAGTCCGGAAGAACGGAAACACGTGGAGGGCATCATGCGGGAGAAGCTCTCTAAGGCTTGGCGCAAGCCCTTTCTCTGGGATGCTGATACGCGTGACTTAGCCAACAAACTCCACTTCCGAACTCCGCCTCTGGTTCATCGGCCCGACTTCGCAGTGCCGGCGGAAGTGCAGTGATATTTGTCGTGCGGCAGGTTCTTTTCAACCAGCGCGAATAGCTCGACCAGCGAGATATCCAATCCACGGCAAAATATTTGAACATTTCTTAGTGTGGGGCTTTGCTTCCCCCGCTCAATGAGGGAAATGTAAGTGCGGTCGAGCTCGCATTGCCGGGCAAATTCCTCCTGCGACCACTGCTTTGATTCGCGAAGCATTCGGAGAGCCTTTCCGAATGCTTCGTTAATGGCCTTGGTCGACTTGGCCGACTTGGTGGCGTGTTTACGTCCCATGAAGGACGCATCCTATAGGAATTACTGCCGAAACACCACGGACGGAACGTCGACGGACAAGACAGCTACGGATTAAACGTCACATCTAAGCGGACTCCCGATGCCGTTTTGTGGCTTTTCCCCGCTCCGGGAGAACCGGCTTTTTACATGGGGCTCGAGCCCCAAGCTCCTTCAACAGGTTTCTAACCTGTCTCTCCACCCAGATGGCTCTGGTTTTTAACAGTGCCAGTTCGCCGAGCAACGTCGCGATCTCCTGGCAGGTGCTTAGGTCTATCCGGCCGAGGCTGGCGGATGTCCCTCTCTTTGTCTCGCCCATCTATGTTTTCGTCAAAAAGTCTATGTTGGACGGTGACTTGTGCAAATTTCTCGATCGTCCTAGTAACTAAGTCCCGGATATCTTCCGGGGCTTGGTCCAGAATAATTGCCAGTTGACTGTAGCACTCGTGACTGGGTGATTCCATGGTAACTTCACCTAGTCCTCCTAGATACTTGTCGAAATCTTGTGGAAAATCTGTGGATTCCGAATCGTGCGCACGCAAGGGCATCATCACTACCTCGCCGTCGTGCTTCACGTCGAAATACATATAAGCAATCAGCCGGTCCCGCATGCTGGAGCCACGTCGCTGCAGCATTTCGAGGAACCGCTGTTTCAAGCGAGCTTCTTTTCCTAGAAGCTTGAAAGAAATCTGCTCAACCTCGTCGGCCTGAGCTTTCTTTCTTTTATTGAGTCCACCACCACCGCGTTTCATCCCAGCTTGACGTCCACCCAAACCTTCGCGCAATTGAAACAAAAACCTTGAACTAGTGTCGGACTAGTCTTATAAGTAATACGTAGCGCACTAGTCCGGCTAGTACGAGACTAGTCGCGAAACTGAAGGCAATATAACACAGTTGCGCTGACCTCACGCAGCGCTTCCGTCTCTGGAAGCACACAGGAAATGTGTGCCCTCCTGCCCGTTGCGGCGCCGTCCCCGAGCAACCAAAAAGACCTGAAGTTTTGCTGGTTGCCTCAGTTCGTACCCGTAGTACGATTACAGTCAGTATGACTACTTAGTAATAGGAGGTAGCACGGTGGCCGCAGCAAACAATGAAAAGCTCAACATAAGCCTCAAGCTCAAGGTGGACTTGGTGGATGAGATCGACAAGATCTCTATCGAGGAAGAACAAACCCGGTCCGCCATCATGCGCAGGGCCCTCGTGAACTTCGTCCGGCAACATCGCGAGAGCAACCCGGACCGCAAACCCCCATCAAAGGCAGTCGCACGCTAAATGATGAACGAGAAGCCCCAAATTGATCGCTCCGTTTTTCTCGCCGAGCGGAAGAAAGGCGTTGGAGGCTCGGACGTTGCTTCCGTCTTCAACGTCGGATACGGATGCCGGCGCAGGCTGTTCTATGACAAGCGCAACGTCCCGCCAGATTATCCGGAGCCGGAGAACGACGCGATAGCGCTCGGCGCTTATCTCGAGCCTTTCTTCGGGGAGAAGTACGCGCAGATGACAGGCCGCCTCGTCGATGTCCGGCCCGAGCCGCTCATTCATCCCGAATATCCGGAATTGCGGGTGAATGTCGACCGCATGGTCGATGACAGCAACCGCGATCAGCCAGGCGTGCTCGAGCTCAAAGCCGTGGGCCGCGCGGTGTTCTACAAGATCAAGCGCGAGGGATTGCCGGAAGATTACATCCTGCAGCTACAGCACGGCATGGTAGTCGCGGGAACGCCATGGGGCTCGTACGGCATTGGCTCGCGCGATAGCGGCGAACTGCTGCACTGGGACGTCGACCGCGACAGTGTTCTGGCGGATCTGATCGTCGCGGAAGACCGCGCATTCTGGCGGCAAGTCCAAAGCGGTGATATCCCGGACCGTCTCGAGCCGGATGATAGCCGCTGCCAAAAGTGCCAATACCGCAAATCCTGCCAAGGTGCTGCGCTCATCCAGGTCGAGGCCGGTAGCAATAAGGGCCTGGAGCGCGATGAAACACTGCGCCCATTGCTGACCGAGTACCTCGAGCGTAAAAAGCTCCTGGACGAAGCGGAACAGTTGGTCGAGGACGCCAAGGAAGAGCTCAAGACCCGCATCGGCGCTCGCGAGCAACTCGAGGTGGCCGGACATAAGGTGTACTTCCGTCCGCAGGTTGCCATGCGAGGCGATTTCGCTTTCCTCGCATCCGAGCACGACCGTTTACGGAACATGCTGATCGATGCCATTGCGAAACATCCCGAACTCTGGCAGGCGAAGCACAAGTTCGAGCAGGAATTTCTACCCGCGGACACCTTTAAAAAAGCAGTCGAATCAAGGCCACTGCGAGTTTACTGATGACCGAACCGAAAAACGTGATTCAGTCCATGATTGACAGCCTCACCGGCGACGGCAAGGACCTGACGGAAGAGGAACAGAAGTTTATGGAGTCGGTCCGTCGTCGCTGGAAAGCGGAGTCATGGATCACCGATGAACAGGAAGAGAGATTGATCGAGATCTATGAGGAGCGCGTATAAATGTTGCAGATAGCAGGTAAGCGGCCCATCCCTGGAGTGATGTTCGGCATTACGCACGAACCGGATGGGAGCCTCATTTTGCGGGAAGCAAAAATTTTGAAGGTGGGTATTGGTCTACCGCGCGGCCGGGGACTGAATTGCTGGATTCACAACGACGGTCTCTGGTACTTCCGCATGGCCGTCAAGGGTGACAACAAGATCGAATTCAAAACGGTCGGGAAGCTCAAGACCCGCAAAGAAGCCGAACAGTTCTACCACGACAACTACGCGAAAGCCGAGATGGTGAACTACCCGCGCAAGATCGGGTTTTTCACTTTCACGCGGCCCGTGTTGCAACAGGACGGCACGGAGATTTTTGAACCCGACTTTGAAGCGATCGAGGCGCACGGCATCATGCCGACCGAGATTGACGTTGTCTTTCTCGATGACAACCCGTTCAACGGCGCTTACCAGATGTGGAGCTCGTCGGAACTGAAGTGTAAAGGCGACGGCGTCAACGCAATGCGCGTGTTGTCGATGGCGGACACGGCGCAGGACAAACAGTTAGTAGAGGAGGCGAAACAGCGTGGCGAAAAACATTTCCCCATCATCGACGGGTGCTGGACCTGCGGATGCCCCTTCAGTCAAGAGTCCGTCGACGACCGGGGACGCACCCTTCCGAGTCCATGTCACCCAGGCGGAGATCTCAAGTTTCAACTGGCGAAAAACATACGTGTCGGTGGGACTGCATATTTTCATACGTCTGGAATCCGGTCCATCACCCAGATCTTTAGCAGCATTGAGCGAATTAAAGCCCTCACTGGAGGCCGCCTTGCTGGAATTCCTCTCAAAATGGTCCTCCGGGCCTACAAGACGAAACACAACGGGCAGCCGGCGACGCAGTATGGAGTCAGCCTCGAGTTCCGAGCCGAAGACATAGAGTCACTGCGCAAGAACCTCATCGAACAGGCGTGGAAGTTCCGGCAAATTGCCGAGCCGACGCCGCCGCGCCGGATGATCGAAGCTTCAGCCGAACCTGCTTACGTCGAAGACGACGAAGACACGCCCTTCAGCGCGCAAGCGATGTCGGACGAGTTTTATCCGGAGGGACCTGCGGAGGAGTCTGCTCCTCAAACTCCCCAGTCACCCGCAGCCAATCCCTCCGGGCCATCTGCTTCCGCGGCGAACGCGACCAACGCGAAAACGCAAGATCTCGCCGATAAGTTGCAGCAACGCCGGACGGCGAATAAGAAGGTGGACGAAGAGCCTGCAACCACGCCGCCGCCTCCGCAAGCACCTCCGCCAGCCGGACCAAAGGATGGTGACTTGTTCTAATGCGACTCGCTTCTATCACGATCACCAATATGGCGGGGTTCGCCTCGTTTGAAACCAAACTGCCGAGCGTCGCGCTGATTCAGGGCAAAAACGGGCAAGGGAAAAGCTCGCTGCTCGATTCGATCCGGTACGCGTTCGGCCGCGGCCACGACGAAGACATGATCCATGGCGACGAAAAGGAAGGCGAGATTCTGATTGAGCTCGACAACGGCGCCGCAGTGAAGTGCAAGGCCAGCCGGGAACGGAATGAGACGGTCCGCTCGTGGCGTGCGCCCGGCAGTAAGCGTTTTGTCGTCTCGCGCGAGCAAATCGATGCCATGGCGAACGCCATCAGCTATGACCCGGTTGCGTTCTTGGAACTGCCGGAGGAAAAGCAGGTCGAAACGCTGCTCCGGGTCATGCCCATGGACTGTAGCGACCAGGAGATCAAGGATGCGCTCGGCGGAGCCGATATTTCTGTCCCTACGGGCGGGACGGCGCTTGATCGGATAGCGAAACTCCGCAAAGAGTGTTATGACCGGCGCCGGGACTGGAACGTTAGCGCGGATGCGAAGGAAAAGCACGCGGCAGAGCTCGAGAAGACACTGCCTCCCGCGGCGCCCGAGGGCCACGACTGGACGGAAGTAGTTGAGCGGCTCGAATCGCAGAAAAGCGAGCTTGAAACCGAACGTCAGAAAAGGGTCGGCCAACTCCGAAAAGAGTTCGAAGCGGACAAAGAGAAGGCACAGGACGAATACGAGCAGGCACTCCGCGCAGCCGGCGACGCACTCAATAAGAAGATCGAGCAGATCCGGGTGCAAGCCAACGCAAAAGCCGACCAGATTGGCGCCGACGTCAACTCACGCCTGACCACAGTGGTCGCGGAGCTCGGGACCGCGAAAGAACGGGCCCGGAACCAAGCGCAGGCCGAAGGGACCCGCAAATCGCTCGAATTGGCCAAAAAAGACGCAGAGCAGAACCGCGCGTTTTCAAAGGTTCTGACCGAGGCGATAGACCGGCTCGACGCGCTCAAAGAGACGGTTGCGTCCCGTCTCCCCATCAAGGACGTTCTGATTCAGGATGGCCGGATACTGCGTAATGAGAACGGCAAACTCATTCCGTTCAACCGCTGGAACACAGAGGCAAAGATCCGGTTTTGCCTGCGGATTGCTGTTCTCGCGCACGGAGAAGCCGGTTTCGTTGTCCTCGATGACGCCGAGCATTTCGACTCTGAGAAGCGCACAGCGTTGCTCAACACGGCGCAGAAGTACGCCGAGAGCACCGGCATGCAGTTCCTTATCGCGAGCGTGAGTGATCATCCGCTCACAGTCTCGAGCCCAGCCGGAGACTAACCGTGATGATGGCGTGCCCGACCTTGCGGCCTTACCAGCAACGCGACCTGGCGGCCGTGCGCGAAGCGATGCGGCAGTATCGCAGCGTACTCCTGGTGTCGCCCACCGGGAGCGGGAAGGGCACGTTATACACCTTTATAGTTCACGGTGTCACGAGCCGCGGCAAACGCGTGGTGTTCCTGGTGAACCGTCGCAACCTCGTGCATGACATGAGTCAGCGCTTGGACCGTCTCGGCATCGAGCACGGCGTCATCATGTCTGACGACCCGCGCCGCAAGCCGCACTTATCGGTGCATGTCGCAAGTATTGACACGATTCACCGGCGCGAAGATACTCCGCCGGCGGACTTGCTCATTCTCGATGAGGCGCACTTTGCCGTCTCGGATACCTGGAAGAAGGTCATTGACCGCTACCCCAACGCAAAGCTGCTACTCGGAACCGCAACGCCCGTGCGCCTCGACGGGCGCGGTCTGGGGGAGATAGCCGACTACATGGTGCAGGGTTCCTCGGTCCGGGAGCTCATTGCGCTCGGCTATCTCGTTCCCAGTGTGGTGTTTCGTCCGAAAGGCGCACCGGATCTGAGCGGCGTTGCCAAGACAGCCGGCGAGTTCAATAAGAAGCAACTCGCGGAGGTGTGCGACAAGCCGAAGTTAGTCGGCGATGTTGTGGAGCAATGGAAGCGGCTTGCGTCGGACCGCAAGACGGTTGCGTTTGGCGTCTCGCAGCATCATGCGAGCGAGATTGCCGAGAAATTTCGTTGTGCAGGAGTTCCATGTGCTTATGTCGATGCTGACACCCCTGATGCGGAACGGGAACGCGTGTGGCGTGAGTTTGACCATGGGTCCCTTCCGATCGTCGCGAATGTTGGTTTGGTGGCCTATGGGTGGGATCATCCTTGTTGTTCCTGTATCATCGGAGCCCGCGCCACAGCGAGCGAAGGTCTCTGGCGCCAAATGCTCGGCCGCGCGAGCCGTCCGCACCGCAGAAAAACCAACTTTTACGTTCTGGACCATTTTGATAACACCGGACGCCTGAACGCGTTCTTTGAGGACGACATTCAGTGGTCGCTGGAAGGGAAAGCCATCCAGCACAGCGGCAACGAATCGGTTCTCAGCATCACGACCTGTAGACGTTGTTTCGCGACGTTCAGAACCGGAGTCACGGCCTGTCCTTACTGCCTCGCGCCGATTCCGAAGTTTGAACGCCGGATCGACACCGCGCGCGGCGAACTCGAGGAGTACCGCGAAGAACAGAAACAAGCTGCTATCGAGCAGTGGCAGCAAGAACAGCGAGAGGACACGCGCCGGGCCAAGTTCGAAGAGTACCGGCAGATTGCGCGGATGCGCGGCTACAAGCCGAACTGGCCGATGGTCCGCTTCAAGATCGTGTTCGGTCACTGGCCGCCGAAGGAATGGATGAGGTCCGCATGAGCACCCCAGGGAGCTTACTCAACGCCGAGTTACTCATCCGGGTCCCGGAGCGGTTTCCTGCAATCCGGCTCTGGCGGAATAACAGGGTCAAGGCAAAAGTCCTCGGCACCGGAGGACGGGAGCGGTTTCTCAATGCCGGCGTGAATGGGCAGGGAGATCTCTCCGGCATCATCGGCCCGAGTGGGCGCCGCCTCGAGATCGAGACTAAGGCCGGGAAAGACCGGCTCAATGAAGCCCAGAAGAATTTTTGCGCCATGATTCGCGAGCTCGGCGGCGTGTACGTGGTGGCTCGCACGGCAGAAAGCGGCTTGCGGCAACTCGCCGAGTGTCTACAGCCTGGAGAGGGCCTGAGAGGTTTTGGTAAGTAACCACGATTCAGCTTGTAAGGGAGTAAGCATGAAACTCGCAAAAGTACATCTCACATCAACGTCCGTCTACAGCCAATCAAGGCATTACGAGGTGGACAAGGAACGTAGCGAAACGCACGAAGATTATGACCTCCGCACATGGCGGCATCGCATGCACGTGAACGAAGAGGGGTATGTCTACATCCCGCCAATGGCTTTTAAGAACTGCCTCTCTGAATCGGCACAGTATCTGCAAATCAAAATTCCCGGCAAGAGAGGCGCTACATTCAAAGCAAAATTTGAATCCGGGATCTTAATTGCTGATCCCCTCGTGCTTCCGATTAAAGCTATGGACGTGGCGAAAGAGCGACTATTCGTTCCAGCAGATGGGAGGCGAGGCGGTAGCACTCGGGTCTGGAGAAACTTTCCCATTATCCCATCTTGGAGTGGCGTCCTGCTCGTTTACGTCCTCGACGAAATCATCAACCAGGAGATTTTCACTGAACACATTACGTGGGCCGGTCGCGTGATCGGCATCGGACGCTTTCGTCCCGCCAAGAATGGTTTCTACGGTCGTTTCAAGGTTGATCGGATCGAGTGGCTCGACGTCGCTCTCGATGCAGCCGCTTAACCTTCTGCATGTCACAGCACGGCTGCGCCGGACTTCTCTGGTCTTCGCGCGGCACGGCTTGGCCGAGCTCGACGGGTCCCAGCGAGACAAGGCATCACGAGGGACTTTATATGCACTACTTCTTTAACCATCTCGGCGCAGCACTCCACCCGGCGTGGCATGACGCGATCCGGCAGCGCAGCGCTTCGCAACACCCGGCAACGCAGCACAAGGTTCATTCATACATGCAATCTTCCGTTTTTTTCCGGCGTGACCACTCGCCTCGCGACACCGCTCGACCGGACACCGCGACTCATCGTCCGGCTCCGCAGCGCAGTGCGCCGCTTGGCGTGGCATCACGCGGCCAGACGAAGCAAGGCAAGGATTCTTATGATCACCACTCCGACGTTCACAGCAAGTATCGACACGAAGATGCTGGCCGAGTTACTGAGAAGTACCGAGATTCGAGGCATTGTTACTTATGTCGAGATGCAGACCCGGATCGGCCGCGATCCTCAGAAGCAGGCGCGCGGGTCCCTGCAAAGCGCACGCAAGATGCTCGAAAAGGAGGGATTAGTCTTCGCCGCTGTAAAAAACGTCGGAATGATGCGGCTAGACGATATCGGGGTGATTCGCAATGCCGAGGCAGATGTGTGCTCAATCCGGCGGAAGGCGCGACGGAGCTTTAACCGGGTGTCCCAGGGGGTCCACGACTACGTCGGGCTTAATGCCCAAGAAAAGATGAGGTTCAACGCGACCGCTTCGATTCTGGGGATGATTACGACAGTTTTGGACCCGCGCCGCGTCCGAAAACTCGAGGATAGGGTTAAAGGCGAATCTGGAGCTTTGCCTCTTGCGAAGACTCTTGAAGCGTTTAGGGATTGAAAGACCGAAGCAGTGGAAAGCGTGAAACAGATCGTGACGAGAGCGGGCGGCGTTGACCGCTTCCTCGACGCTGCAATCGAATGGGAACGGTTTGCAGCCACGAACCAACCGGACATTGAAAGGAGCATCATGAACGAACCTCGGCAGATTACCCACATCGAAGAAGTCAAACGGCAGTTCACCGACGAGGAACTGCTCGAGAAAGCCAAATCCATCGCCCGCGTTCGCGCGGACGTGGAGCGCCTTGAGGAGGAGAAGAAGCAGGCTTCCGACTCCTTTAAGGCCCAGATCGAGAAAAGAGAAGCCGATATTGACCTGCTCTGCAAGAACATCCGCGAAGGGTATGAGCTTGTGCCGACGCCGTGTGATGTCGTGCTGAACCGGCCCACACCTGGCATGAAAAGCCTCATCTCTCAAAAGACGCTCGAGGTCGTCAAGACCATGCCGATGACAGACACCGAACGGCAGCGTTCGTTCTTCTCGGACTACGAAGGTGGCAGCGATGCCAGTGCCTCTTAGTTTGCCGCGGAGTTGTACCGAGTATGAGTGGGAGGAAGGTGAAAGTTACCGCATGCTCCGTGTTGTGCAGCACAACGGGGACGGCAGCACAACAACGTTCTGGCTCACGGAGGAGGAGATCGCGACTATCCAACTGATGAAGCCGCCCTCCTCCTTTGATAAGCGGAAGGTGAACTGACGTGGCGAATATCCCGCCCATCGAAGAGCGCATGGAGAAGTTACTCTCCGATGTCGCCGCGTTCAGCCGGGTTTGTAAGTCGTGCGGCGTGATGCTTTTCTTCATCCAGCACTACGGAAGCGAGAAGCTCACGCCCTATACCAAAGAGGGGATTAACCACTTTTGGAATTGCCCGGACGCCGGACAGTTCCGAAAAGGAAAGGCCAAGGCTCATGCTTAACGCTGTCTTCCGTCCGGTCGATCAGTGGCCCGGCAAGCAGACGCCTCCGTCCAACCGCCGTTCGGGTAAATTCAAAGCGGCTTACTCGAAGACGCTGGACCTGCTCGAGCGCGAACTCGCTTACCTGCGCGCGAAGGACGTTGTCATCCAGGCGTACTTCGCCCCCAGCGAGATCCGCAATGATGGATGGCCGAAGAGCTCGGCGCGACCGGCGCAACCGGGCGTGATCCTCTCATTCGACGCCGGCAAAGAAGCGTACAGCTACCCGTGCGACACCTTTATCGACTGGGAAGATAACCTCCGCGCCATCGCACTTTCTCTCGAGGCGCTGCGGGCAGTGGACCGCTACGGCGTGACGCGTGGACGCGAGCAATATCAGGGCTTCCGCCGTCTCGGAGCTCCGGCATCTATCGACTCGAAGGTGGCAGCCGAGCAATTCCTCACTCAATATAGTGGTCTTGGCATCGACGATATCCGTCGGGATCTCGACGGAGCTTACCGTGTCGCTGCCCGGAAGTTGCATCCAGACCAGGGTGGCTCGCATGACCTGTTTGTTGCGCTGCAGAACCATTACCGCGTCCTGCAAGCGCTTGATCGGAAGGTGTCATGAAAGTGCTCGAGCCCGCCGAACGCGACCGCCTGATCGCGTTGTTCCTCGCCGGCCTGAATGTGGATCTGACCTTACTCCGCATCGCCATCGGAGATCTCAAGCAAGAATGCGACCGATTGAAGGAGGAAAAGCGTAACCCATCCCTCCGCAGTACCTTTTAGCGCTTATGGTATCGTAAGCGCCATGGACCTAACTAAAGCTGCGGCTGCACTCGGCCGCGAAGGTGGCAAGGCCAAAGTGCCAAAAGGCTTCGCCAAGATGTCACAAACCAGGCTCAAAAAGATCGCCAAGGCAGCGATTAAGAAGCGCTGGCAGGAAGCGAAACGCAATGAAGCTACTAACAGCAGCGGAAACCGCCGAAATCCTAAAACTAAAGGAGTCGACCCTTGCTAACTGGAGATCAAGGCGGAAAGGCCCGGCCTTTGCAAAGATCGGCGGTGCCGTCCGATACCCCGACTACGAAGTCGAGCGCTACGCAAGAGAAAGCGTCCAGACCACCGACGCTCCTCGGCCTCGAGAACCACAGAGGGAAGTGGCGCTACCGATTCAAAGTGAACGGAGTGCCTTACTCCGTAACAACCGATTTGGCGGCCGTACCCGAAAACATTCTTAAAGCGCAGGCTCTCAAAGAAGCCCACAAGCAGAGCATTATTCAGGGAAAGACGGTTGTGCGGCAGATGAGTATGCCAATTGACCGGGCGATTTCTGAGTTTAATGCTTGGTATCGCAGCGAACACCCTCGGGGTGGGAAATGCAAATGGCAGGCTTCCCTAATGGCTTCCTTCCAATTCTATTTGGAAAAGCTCCGATTGCCCTTAAATCGGCTGACGCCGGGCGAGTTGGAACGCTTCAAAATGTGGCGTCGCGAGAGTGGCATTCACGACAATACGCTACATAAACAACTGCTCATTATCCGCAGCTTTTGCGCCTATGCGCGGAAGAATGGTTGGATCGCCGGAGATCCTTTTGCGCGGGGTGAGGATATCGAGGTGAAGATCCCAAGCGAACAGGACTCCACTGCAATGAGAGTCCTGTCGCCAGACGAGGAGGCCAGATATCTAACCGCCGCTAGGCAGGAAAGCACCGACCTATTTGATGTTGCCACAATCATGCTCGAGCAGGGCCCACGTCCTGACGAAATCATGTCCCTGCAGCAAAGTCATGTGGACCTATTCAACCGCCACTTCACGATCTGGGACAGTAGCTCGGAGGGAAAGTCGAAGGGCGCACACCGCAAACTGAGGATGACTGAGACCACATTCCGGATCTTTGCCCGGCGCCTTTCAACACCCGGCCTTTGGGTGTTCCCTTCCCCGAAAAACGATGGACCGCGAACCACCCTTCAGAAGTCGCACGAGCGAGCGACCCGCGGCCGACCGAACAGCCAAGGAGCTCGAGTCGGCGGATGCGGGATAACCTGCCGGCTATACGACATGCGGCACACTTTCGCAACCCGGTACGCCCTCGCTGGAGGTCAACTGCCCGTCCTCTCGAAGATCCTCGGACACACCGACCTCGCCATGCTGAACAAGTACATCCACCCCTCCCAGGAAGACATGGACCGCGGCATGGAATGGTTCTCGAACAAGCGGCAAGCGTCTTCGGTTCTGGAAGAGATGCTCATCACCTTCGAAGACGGAAATCTGGTCTCTGAAGGGGGTGCCCCAGGGTGCCCCAGGGGCACCTTTTGGGGCACCTCGAGGGTCCAAAAGGGTCAAAATCGGTTGAAATCTAATGAAACCTACTAAGTACACCCACACTACGGCCCAACGCGGCAAACTGTTTGAATTAAAAGGGTTATTGACTACTTTTTGTGGTACGCCCGAGTGGATTCGAACCACCGACCTTTTGCTCCGGAGGCAAAGAGTTCTGTAGAAGTAGAATTCTTGTTTTTAATGAGTTCCGCTGGGATGCCCCGCTTTTGGGGCACCTTTTGGGGCACCCGGCAGCCAAACCACAAAACAAAACCCCGGCAGGATCGGAGACTAGAAACCCTGCCGGGGACAAAGAAGAAGGTATGAATCGGAATTAGGAGTCACTGGAAAAGTGGCTCCCGTCCAAGTGTTCTCTCTGGGGTTTACTTGGTAGTCAAAAGTAGTAAGATTGCTTCGTAGGACTACCTAGCAATGCCCACTACTACGAAGAAGTCCGCTCCCCCGAAAAAGAAAAAGGCCGCCCGTGAGTTCTGCCCCCACTGCGGTCAACCCATCCGCCGCGAGCTCACCGACCACCAGCGGCAAATCGTCCGCATGGTTGCCCTCGGTATGACCTCCTCCGAGATCGGCGACGAGCTCGAGATCAGCCGGCGCACGGTCGAGTTTCACCGCAAAGTCATCAGTGAGAGGTTAGGCGTGAAGAGCGTCGCTGGACTCACCATCTGGGCGAGCAAAAACGGCCTGCTCTAACTTTAAAATGCGATCCACATACTGCAGCCGGAACGGCTTGCCGCCGATCTTGCCGCGGACGCGCGTTTTGAAGCCTCGTTCGTTTAATTTGTCTGCGATCTCGCGCAGTTTATAACCCTGGCGGCGCAACTCGTGGACCAGTTGGACAATCTCCTGCTCCACGGGCTCGGGCACCACGGGCTTCTTCTCGCTCAGGGGCAAATGCCGGTTCTTCTGCTGTGCGCGAAAGCCGTACCGCGGGTTCCCAGTCGGCATTCCGAGCTTGATCAGGTGCTGCATGCCTGTTCTGGTCCGGTCCCCGATCATCTCGCGCTCGAGCTCCGCGAGCGACGCAATCATGCGCACAAAAAACCGCCCCATGGAGCTCTTTGTGTCCAGATTTTCGGCTAAACTCACCAGTCCAACGCCCTTTTTGTTGAACAAATCCATCAGCAAAATGACATCTCGCGTCGACCGGCTCAGACGGTCCAATTTCGCGAAAATAACGGCGTCGATGGCCTGATTTTTGACCATTTCGAGCACTTCTTCGAGCCCTGGACGGTCCAAATCGCCCGAAAATTCGTCCCGATCGATCTTCATGTCGACCAAATCCCAGCCTTTTACGACCGCCATGGCCCGGATTTGCTCTTCCTGCGCCTCTAAACTGATGTCCTGCTTCTTTGTACTTACGCGGCAATAGCCAACCGCCCGCTTTCGCTGCTCTGGTGCCTTCATCTTGTTTTCATCTTAGGGTCAAAGCGTGAAAAACACCACGCCCGGCACGCCTAGTACCTGAAAGTCCTACTAAGTAACGACACCGAGAAATCTCCGGGACAGCGCACTTACTGAGTGGGGGTACTACGTGGCCATGCGCGTGAAAGCTACGCGAGAAGGCCTAGTCGGGAAACGCACTGCGACCGGCTGGGTCATCGACGTCACGACTCCGTTCGTGGCCCTCCCCTCCGTGCGGGCGCTGCACCGGTGCGTCCGGCTCACCAATCCGGAAAATGGGAAAACTTGCACTGCAACGGTCCTCGATGTTGGACCTTGGAATACTGAAGATGATGCCTATGTCTTCGACGGTGCCCGGCCGGCTGCAGAACGCGGCATCAGTGTCTCTGGGTGCGGAACAAATAGCGCCGGCATCGACCTCGGCGAGTGTGTGTGGCACGCGCTCGCGCTTACAGATAATGCCATGGTCGACTGGGAGTTTGTTTAACATGGCCGAAGACACTAAAGATTTTTTCCGGGCCCTGCTTCCCCCGCAGGTTGTGCTGCACGCCCTCGTCACGCTCTGCTCGTTGGTCGCGATGTTCACCACGCTGCGCGCGGACGTCGCCGACCTGACGCGGCGTGTGGTCGTTCTCGAGAACGAAGTGGTGCCTCGCAAGGAACACGAAGCGAAGGATAGATTCCAGGAAGAAAAAGACCGTCTCCTCGATGAGCGGCTCACTCACATTGAGCAGCAACTCGACGAGCTCGTTGGCCGCCACAAATAAAAAAGCGCGGAGGCGGTTTAACAGCCGCCCCCTGAAGCTTCGCGCAACTTAAGCCGCTGTTTGCGTGCTCTGGGTGCTTTGCGTTGCCGCAGGCATCCAGATCTGCAGGAATCCGTTTACAAAACTAGAAACAGACGCCGGAATGTTCTTCGGGTCGGAAGCCGCTACCAGTGCATCGGTTGCACCGAGCATCACCGTCGCGAGCACTTGACCCAACGAGAAATGATGCTGAGGATGAGCCGCATCCTGAGAAGCGGCAATGAAGTTACTATTCATATCTACATAGTTCAGGTTCGCTCTCGACTTGTCTCTTCTCAAGCGGCTTATCTCGGATTAAACGTCGCCGGACAAAACGTCTCACCAGTTGTGTACAATGCGAGGTGCAAGTGACGAAACCCGAGCAACCGGGTTACTGGATGCACGAAACTAGTGGGCGACTAGCCCCGGTCGTGCAACGATACTTGACGGGCGGTCCCATGACGCCTGACGATATCGCCACCATGCGCGCATACCTGCGGCAGTGGGTGGGCTCTGGTACCTGGGATAGAAACCCATACGCCCGCCCGGAGGACCGAGCGGCCCTCGCAAATCTGCGCAGTCTGGTTGACGCGATTCGCTCGCGTGAGGCAATAAACACTTTTCTGCACATCTGTACCGAACTTGGGATGGACCCACTATGATTCCCAGCATTCCTCAACTCAGCCTGTTTGTCGATCATGCCCTCGATCTCGCCATCCGCTATGCGCGGGAGCATGGCGGCCTCGCACCCATGTTCCAGGTTCACTCCCAAGACCATATCGATGTCATCTCCGCGGAAGAAATTCCGGACGACACTCCGCGCGAAGTGGCGGCAGACGCGCTCTGTGCGCTGGTGCGTGATCTGGTTAAGACCCGCAACGCGTACGCCGTCGTCAATATAGTTGAAGCGTGGGTCATGGACGTCGATAAAGCACACCCACTCTTCCATATTGCGCAACGCGGCGATCTACAAGAGCTCGAGCGCATGGGTGTCGGCAAACGCCGCGAGTGCATCGTCGTCACGCTCGAGACGCCGATCTATCAGCGCATCGTCCTGCAGTTCTTTTACCGCAACGCGAACGGCCACCTGATCCTGCGCGAAAAGAAGGACTCCGACTCGGGCTTCGGCCGCGGGGAAGGACGCTTCTTTAATTTCTTTTCAGAGGAGGAGCAGACCGCTCATGCCTGAGAAAGAAGCCCGCTTAATCTGCGCACGGCTGCGCGACTTGACTCGCGTGCATCCGCGCATGAGCGTCGCCTATCACTGCGACCGCTGCGGCGAGCAACTTGGTATCTTTCCCACCGGCCAGGAGACCATCCAGCACTTCGGTCGCGAGAATATCGAGCTCATTTGTCCGCACTGCGCACAGCCGAAGCTCACGCTTGACAAACTCACCCCGCAACATCTCGAAGAGATCCGCGAAGCTATCCCCTACGAAAGGAAATCCGGTAAGAACTAATGGACGCGCCCATGGATACACCCGAAACGCTCACACTCACACTGCCCGCGGCAGCAATGGTCTCTACTCCTCTGGCTCGCCGGCGAAGGCGCGATGAAGGTCATGTCCGACTACGTCGAAAGCCGTGGTCACAAAATTGACTGCATCACCGAATCCGTTACAGCCGTCAAGGCGCTGCAGGATGCGTTCAAAGCCCAAGTTCCCAAGGCTGAGGAGGTGGTCGCCAAAGACACACTCCACGCCGCCACTCCCAAACTGAGGTCCCCAAGTTATGAACCAAATCACCGGCAAAGATCCTTCTGGAAAACCCTTCTTCGCGCTCATCCTCGAGCCCGGCAATCTCGAGTACTTGCGCCAACACCGGCCTATTTTTCTACACCTCGAGGATATGTTCCCCGACGGTATCCCGAAACGGCTCGACCTCATTATTGACTTCAGTGAGACGCCCGTCGCGGACGCGCAAGAACTGAAGAATGCAGCCGAGGTCGCGCTCGATGAACGCGCTGCAGTTAGTGAAGCCAAGCGGCCCATCTGTGCGCACTGCACCTCAACTATCGAGCAACTCGGCGTCTACAAAGGCGAAGCGCCGATTACTCTCGTGTTCTGCGTGGTCTGTGGCTGCCTGTTCGGTGCCCTCGACCCGAAGGTTCTGCAGGGAGTGAACACACGAATTATGAGCAAGTTTCCGAGGCAAGGCACATGATGGTCGACAGCGAGCACCTCATCGAGCAGATTTCGAAGTACATCGCGTACTTAGACACGCTGCCCCAGCAACGGCCGAGTGGTAAAGCGGAAGGGTCCGCTCTCTATGCCGCAGGCCTGCGCGACATGGCACAGAGCATCCTCGAGGGCATCGAGCAGGAAGATAGTTGGCAAAGCGTACAAGAGTTGATGAAGTCCGGAGGACTCAAAAACATCCCGCCGCATTGGCTGGAAGGTGGAAGTGCTCAAACCAGGAGAGAAAGTATGACCCCCATCAATCTCGACACCCTGCCGAAGTACATGAATGACCTGCCCTGCGACGACCGCGGCTATCCGGTTCCCTGGTTTGTCGCTTGGCACGACGGAAAGCCCGAATTCCGCGCTATGGATAACTATAAGTGGATTCGCGCCGTCAAAGAGAAGCTTTGCTGGGTCTGCGGCAACCGCATGGGTGTCCACATCACCTTTGTCGCCGGGCCTATGTGCGGCATCAACCGCACGACCTCTGAGCCCCCGTGTCATCTCGATTGCGCCCGCTGGTCTGCTCTCAACTGCCCCTTCCTCAGTAACCCGCGCATGGTCCGGCGCGAGGACGACGTCATCAACAACGCGACCACTAAAGAACGTGTAGGCGGTCACGCCATTACGCGCAACCCAGGAGTCGCAATGCTGTGGACCACGCGCAGTTACGACGTCTTTAATGACGGCACAGGCAAACCGCTGATCACTATGGGAGAACCCGAGTCGGTCGAATGGTATGCCTCCGGCCGCGTCGCCACACGCGCCGAGGTGCAAGAGTCCATCGACACTGGTTTACCCATCCTTGAAGCTATGGCGCGCAGAGAAGAGGGCGGATTAGCCGCGCTCGATCGCTACGTGAAACGCTTTGAGCGCTACCTTCCCACCGAGACTCACCATGCCTGAACAAGAAGTTTTTCCACGCGGCACGCGCGTCGTCAAAATCAATAGCGAACCGAGAGACGGACACCAGGACGGCTCGCCTGCAACTGTCATCGAGCGCGTCGGTCCCGTCCGCGACCCGCTCACCGGCCATCTCATGATGGGTTACTTCGTCCATTGGGACGACCTTCCCGAAGTGCCCGTCTTCATCGCGTGCCACCGCGTGCGGAGGATTGATGCCTGAAGAGCGCTTCACCGTCACTATCGAACTTGTACGCGACGGCAACGAGCTGACAATTACGCTCGATGTGACACGAGAGAAGTTAATGGACAATCCGCTTCTCGCTTCGATTCTTGCTCTCTATGACTTATCGGGGATGAATAAATAAAAATGCCTCTTGACCTCACTTTCGAACCCGACCTGCCGCCGGGCGATACCGAATTTCACAAGCGTATCGTCGCGACGGTGCCGATGGAGGGCTCACGCACCGGGAAGCACATCACGCTCGAGTGTGGCCACGAAGTCCTCTCTTTCGGCGATGTCAGCCATACCGGAGGCCGCGTGCTCTGCCTCGAGTGCATGAAAGCAGCCGCCCAACCTGAACCGCTCACACGCGCGAAACTCCACCGGGAAGGCTGTGGCACTCCCAACTGCGGACACGATCATTCCGTCCTCTACTTTCACGCCCGCTGCCATCCCCACTACGGCGTCGACGTCTCGTACTCGAAGATAACCGCCAATCTCACCATCAAGTGCAAAAAGTGCGGCGCGTTCGTCGCGGAGGTCGCCGTCGCGGAATGAAGAACGACTACACCTACGAAGAGCTCGCGGACATGAAGCGTCACCTCGAGCAATCCATCGCTCAGACCGAACGGCAACATCCCGAGGCCCGGCCCTTGCCGCCCCTGCGCGAGGACGAAGCCAAAGATCTGTTGCTCGCCTTGTCGGACACCGCCGCCACGCGCCTGCTGACCGATGCGGAGTGCTTCCTGATCGGCCAACTAGTTGCCTGCTACCGCCAAGCCATCGAGGCAAGAATGCTCCTCGGTCGCAATGGACGCTATTTCGTTATCAGCCAAGCCGATCTTGAGAAACTCACCGGACGGAACGCCCATGCCTGACGAACTCCTCTGGGTCGATATCCGCGAAGCGAAGCCGAATAAACTCTTCCCAGAAGAGCTACGCGAGAGCGTCCGCTTCCTGCGCTACAACCAACACATCGCCTGCGCTGAGTGCGGTAAGAAAGCAAGAATCCACTGGACTATGCTGTGCGAGTTTCTCGCGAAGAGCCTGGGCTCCTTCGTCCTGGTCGACTCCGGCTTGGTCCATCCCCCACTCACCCCCGTCTGTAGAGACCATCCGCTCGCGCCCGCGTGGCCCGAGCCCGAACCCAAACTGGGGACCACTCCTCCGGAGTAACCTATGCCCACTCCCATGCTCCCTGTGCCGCTCGAGCAAGGCGACCGTATCCGCATCCGCCTCGTCGGTGACCCGGAGTGGTCCTACGCCCGCGTCGCCCTCGCCTCTCCCATCTCCGCCGATTCGACCCAGTCCGTCGGCCTCTTCCTCGAGTCTCCCGTCCGTAGTGGGTCCGGCATCCTCATCGGAGCCCTGCCATTGACCGTCAACTACTCCGCCGAAACCACCACGAGCCTGCTTGGAGACCAGTATGAAATCGAAGTGCGCGCCTGACTCGCTCGCCGAGCCCACTCACGACGAGATCCTCTCGACGCCCCGCTACCGGCTCGATATGAAGTTCCGCGTCCGCCTCTTCCACGTCCATCCCCTCACCGTCGTCCTTCTCACCGAGCTCGCCGACAATCCCGGCTGCTCTATCACCAACGGCATCGAAGACGCCCGGCGCGCCGTCCTCCACCGTTGGCCCGAGCTTAACCCCGCCCGCCTTGTCCTGGTGGAACATTACGACTCCAGCTCCTACCCTCCCTCGCGCCGCCGCGAAACGATCGAGGAGTCTTTCGACCTGGTCACCTTCTCCCCCGAAGACCTTCAGCCGCGCTGGCAACGCATCTCAAAACGTTCCCTCGAAGCCCTGCTCGGAGCCAAACTCCCATGACCGAAGACGACTACCAACTCCAAATCGAAGCCCAGTCCGCGTTTGAACGGTTCTGGCGCAAACAACAACGCCGCCTGCTCGTTGAATCCCTCACCACCGAAATTCTGCTGCTGCTCACCCTGCCGCCCGCCCTCGCCTTCACGGCGTGGCTCCTCCATAGCTGGTTCACCGCCTGCTTCACAGTCTTTATCACCGCCTTGGTGATCCGCGAAATCTCAAAAGACATCCGCCAACTCCGGAAACGCCCATGATCGATCCCAAAACCCTCTCCCCCGCCGATGCCGGCCGCTGGGTCCGCTATACGCGAGGCCAGCCGAATCTCGGCACCCTCTATAGCTGGAACCCCAACTTCCTCTTCGTTACCTTCGGCCGCAATACCCAAGCCGTCTCACCCGAAGACCTCGAATGGCCGCCTAGCGAGTCCCTCCGCCCTATCGGCCCGATCCTCGCAGACGCCGAACCGCCCCAACATCCCCCGTCCGGCTACCTCGCGCTCACCGGCGAACACGGCGTCCCGCAAGCTTCCATGGACGACCTCCGCGCACTCCTCGGTATCGGCCCACTGCTCGTCTATACCTGCCCGCACTGCGGCCTCGTCCACCACTTCCTCGCCGAACGCTACAACGCCGCCACCGGCCGCCCTACCCTCCATGCGCAGCACCTCCGCCACAATAAACGCTGCCTCTGGTGCGAGCGGCCCTTTACCGAGGAACCCAAGTAAATGCGCCCCCGCGAGCCCCAAACCTACCTCCTCGCCATACGCGATACCCACGTCCTCGTCCGCTCCGATGACCCCGAGCAAATGAAACTCCTCTTCCGCGTCATCCAAAACCGCCTCGGTATCGATCCCATCTCCGCGAAACGCCTCCTCAACCAAGGCAAACTCCTCGCCGACGGCGCCGATACCGTCGTCTTCAACCAAACCCTGCTCCAGAAACTCCTTCGCCGAAGCTGAGACCCAAAACCTATGCTCATTGACCCTACCCTCTACGACCAACTCCGCTTCTTCCGCCTCATCGAAGAACGCAACGACTCCGACCCCGCCGCCAACGCCGGAGCCTATACCCTCGCCTGCGGCCACCAAGTCCTCGTCGCCCCGAAACTGCCCAACTCCATCCAATACCTACCCTGTCCCGAATGTGCTATCGCTTGGAACAACTCCACCAAAGGACCACAACCCCTATGAAATTCCGCCTCGCCCTGCTCTTCCTGAACCTCGCCGTCTGCGCCGTCGCCGTCGCCGTCGATCACCACTCCGCCGCCATGTACCGCCAGATCCGCGAGAAACTCAACCAGTCCCAAGCCGAACGCGACCGCCTCCTCGCCCAATCGAAACGCCTCGGAGCCCAGGTAGCCGCCATGAAAGAAGCCTGCGAACACCCCGGCCGCGAACGCGCCGTCGCCTGGACCATCCACCTCCGCCACGCCGCCCGCCAAACCACCTCCAAAAACCCAAACTAAAAGAATCCCCCTTGTCCAAATCCCATATCTTCGACCTCGTCTTCCGTGTCCTGATGACCATCGCCGTCCTCTCCCTCATCGCCACTAACCACTACCTCCAAACCGTCATCCATAAACAAGACGCCCAACTCCACCAATTCACCATCGAGTTCAACCGCCTCTCTAAAAAAGCCTTCGAAGCCCCCGTGCGGGCCGCCGAAGCCCGCGAACTCTGCGCCCGCGAACACGCCCTATGACCATCTCCCTCACCCCACTCCCTGACCTCGAACGCTCCGCCCGCATGTTCTGCGAAGCTCCGTTGTGCTCCAAACCCGCTACCCACCGCGCCACCTACACCTACACCCTCGATGGCGACCTCCAGCCCCGCTCCGACTCCGAATTCCTCTGCGACCGCTGCGCCGCCCAACTCCAAGCTGAACTCGACCGCGCCCGCCCCACACCCCAGGCACCCGAGAAAACCTCGTCAACTCCCTAAACTTCTTAAACTCCCTAAACTTCTTAAACTCCCTAAACTACGTAAAGTAGTTATAATGACTACCAACGGCCCCGCCCATGCCCAATTCCCAAGCTCTCCAGGTCTTCTACGGCGTCCTCCCCGTCGTCGCCGCTATCCTCCTCGCTCACTGGAACAACAATAAACGCCTCGAGGAACTCAGTAAACGCATCGACGACCTCAATGCCTCCCTCTCGGCCCGTATCACCGACCTCAAATCCTCCACCGAACAACGCTTCAATCGCATCGATGACCGCCTCGATAAAATCGAGTCCTCTTCCCGCCTCGTCCGCTAAAACTCCCCGTTCTCTACGTCATTCCGTTCCCGCCGCTTTCATCCCTATATCCCTCCTCGATCGCTTTTGCTACCTGATGCAGCGCCCGCGCGATCGCAAACAACCCATCTACCACGTTCGCCGTGCTGGTTTCCTGTTCCACTAAACTAGCTTCGCACTAGTCGGCGAGTGCCATGTTAGCAGCCAGACTGCGCGCATGAGATTTAGACTTTAACCCGGCCGGCGGAAGGTTCCTTGAAAATGGGGTATGGGGGTGGGGTGGGTAGTTCCTAAATGGATGGTCACCATCTTTCCCGACTTACCCGCTCGACTTACTCGGTCTATTCCATCCAGTCGAGATGGTCTATTCCCACTTAGTAAGTAGGACTAACTCAATCACACTAAGTCAGTAAGTGAATTTCAGCAAATTTCGTAATAGCGTTCGCAGACGTGAAAATTTTTGCCCTCAGAAACGAGCTATAACGAATCGCTGAGAGCCGTCTGATATCCCAACACCCCTCAAAATCGGCAGTTTTCAGCGTTTTTTGACGCTGACATCGATATATGGAAGTTCGGCCGCAGGCGGATTTTGTGGCGCACCTGGCATCACGATCTGAACGGCGATGTTAGCCGACGGAGCGCTTTCTAGTTCGCCAGTTACCCGCCCAAGTAACTCACAATTCTTGTGTGCTTGGTTGAGGACGGGCGCGATAGCGGCGACGTCCGGGCCAACTGGAACAAGCTCGCCGGAAGCTGGGTCTTTGACCACGCGAACGGCTCTCTTTGCTCGCTTAACAGCATCCTCGGACTCAGACCAAAGGAATTGGAGGCGGTCTCGGAGTGGACTCGTTTGGATGACGTCGCGCGTCAGGGAAATATGCTCGATGGCTTTTTGGGTGTCAGACGTAGGAAGTCCTTGCAGCGCTTGAATTTGCCGGGCTTTGTGAACTGCTGGCAGGAAAACATTCTGTTTGTAAGTTTTCACAGCTTCGTGGCTGACGCCTCCGATTTTGGCGCATTCGCGCAGCGAGGCTCCGGCCAGGAGTGCATCAAGTACTTTAGATCGAGTGCTTTCCGGGAGTTCGTTAATGATGTATTGACCTTTGGGTCTTCCCATCCTGCTCTATTAGTGTCAGGCGAATGGCAGAAGTGTCAACCCATTGACAGGGGCGACCGCATCAGGTAGCCTACAGGAGCCGGGTAGCCGTTAGGCCATCCGGCACTTGTTTTTTACCCACCTTTTGTGAACGGTCCCAACGGTCTTTCGAGACTGTTCACACCTTACTGTTCACAGACTGTTCACAGGCTAAATCATTGATTCCAAAGGCACTTAGTGCGTCTGTGCACAGTGTGTGCAGTGTGTACCGCAGTTTCTATCCTTCTCCTCTTATATACCTATTTGCTATTACATTATGCCCACCTACTATATACTTTTATTCCTTTATACTGTTCACACTGTTCACAGAAGAGATAAGTAGTAGGAGACACAACGGGTTACGACCTGTGAACAGTCCCAGAATGACGGCCTGACACTGTACACAGAGCCGTGCACGCTGTTCACGGGCCAAGGCCATCCCAATCCAGGCAGGCGGCAAGGCCGGAAATTTTCCGAGGAAAGACCATACCAAACCATTGCATATACTCGCTAGGTGAGTTATTCTGGACTCGGAGGAAGGTTTATGCGCTGCGATCAATGTCAGGCGGCAAACATTAACGGGGTATTCGCGCATGAGGCGGGATGCCCGAACGGGAAAAAGACGTGGCAGGAGGAGCGGCAGGCATGGGTCCGCTACGTCGACTGCTTCGACTGCGGGTATCCGGTCGAGGTAGGCGAGGTCTGCGACTGCCGGATCGACCCCGGAACTCGATGCGGATTATTCCTGGTCGGAAGGTTGCGGCTCCCAGGGGGAGGGCAAATAGCCATGTACTTTACGCACTGGATGTCACTCGGCAACAGCCGCTATCGCGTGTTTGGCGTCGACCAGGATCGCAACGGGTTCTTTGTCGACCTGCGCATCAGCTACAGCTTCGAACGCAGCTATTGGTTTGTGGAGCGCATCGAGGGCGGCAATGCTGCCCCGGCGCAGTATGACGAGATCCGGGAGCAGGCTCCCGCATTTGTGTGTGGATAGGAAGGAAGATTGGGTAGTCAAATTCACTACCAACAAGGGAGAATAGGGAAAAGGCATGGACAGCAACATCATCGTCGCCGTGGTGACATCCGTCGCAACGGCAGGATCAACGGCAGGCGTCGCCATCACGGCATTAGTCCTGAGCAATAAGCGTGCGGACCGCATCGAGGCGGGACTCGACAAACTAAGCACGAGTATGGAGATGCTGACGGGCGCACTGCACGAGCTCGACAAGCGCGTTGGGATCATCGAAGACCGGGGGAATTGAGGGTGAGATGGGTATTTTCACGACATTGGTCACGGTCGGGGAGTTTCTCACACTTCCGGACCCATCGGGTCGCTTCGAGTTGCATCACGGGGAGGTGGTAACGATGCCTCCGCCGAAATGGAGACACGAGCAGTTGCAGGAGCGCATCCGCACGTTGCTCGCACGCAGCATGTCCTCCTGGGGCATTGTGCGCGTGGAGATGGCCTTTCAACCGCTGCCCGAGTACGAAGTTTGGCGTGCGGATATTGGCGTCGTGAAACGGGAACGGGCGCAACAAACACCGCCTGACAGCTACCTGCAAGGCGCTCCGGATATTGTGGTCGAGGTGCTCTCGCCGGGCAACACGGCGGAAGAGATTGCCGAGAAGATCGATGTGTGTTTGCGCCACGGCTGCTCGGGGTTCTGGGTGGTGAATGATCGTCTGAAGCAAGTCGAGATCACAGGCCAGGATTACATCACGCAGCGGTTTAGCGGCGATGACGCGATTCTGCATCTTGCTGAGTTCCGCTGCGCAGATATCTTCAGCGAGGAGGAATTATGAAGTGCCCACACTGCGGACGTCCGGCCACGCTGGAGCATTTGCGGACCAGTGTGGAATGCCAGTCGGCCATCCGCAGCTTTGTCGCGCTGTATAAGCTCTCCAAGCGAACTGTGGTGACGAGAGCAGGCGGACGGCCAGCGACCATGATTCCGTGCCCGAGATGCGGCGAGCAGGTATCGCTGACGGTCGCGCGGCGTGGCCATGGTTGCACGCGGCAGGCCGGAACTGCGCCATAATAGTTTCACTCCCTTCGAAAGATTGCAGAGCCTTTCGAAGCCTTTGGCAAACGAAGCAAAGTCAACGTGGGAAAGACCGGGTCAAAAGCCCGGTCTTTTTGTTTTTGAGATGACAGACGGCGGCCACTACTCGGTAAGCCTACTAGGTAGATTTCGGTTGCGTAGCCCTACTGAGTAGGGGATATACTCGAAGCGATTGGCGTCCAGGGAAGCCGATGCGGAAATGGGACTGTGGTTGGTTTCTCTGGACGCTGAGTTAGCTGTCGATCTCTAAACCTTGGAGAACCCGTTGCCCTCTGCCTCAGCCGTCCTCGACGCACCCACACTCGAACCGATGTCCGAGGTGATGGTGATGGAAGACTCAATCCCAATCATTTCCGACTGGCGAGCCGTGCATCGCAATACCCTGGTGGGCACCTTCACAGTGACGCTGCCGACGGGAATGCAGATCCTCGGATGCCTCGTGCATGACAACGGGCAGCGCCGCTGGATCATGCTGCCAGGTGCGCCGACGATCGAGAACGGGGAGTTGCGGCGGGGCGACAACGGCAAGGTAGTGTACAAGACCATCATTCGCTTCGGGAGCTTGGATGCGTACCGAAACTTCGAGACGTCGATCTTGGAGGAGCTAGAGAAGCTGGGTCACATCTAGGGGACGCGCGGCGTGATTGAGATAGGCCACGACCTCACGGATGCCGAGATAGTCGAGCTCGGGAAACGCTGGATCGATCCGGCAACGGCACGCGCGGCCGGACTGAAACACCTCAATCACGTCGAAGGCAAAGAGCTCATTGCCGGGCGCGGCAGCTTTGATTACTCAGGCATCGGCATCTGGTATTTCCTGCCCGGCAGGCCAAATGATCCGGTGGCAGCGCGGTTGCGGCGCGAGAATCCCGAGATCGACGCGCGGACCGGCAAGCCAAGCCGGAAATATCTGTCAGCGCCAGGGGACCGCAATCGGTTGTACTTCCCGCGTCACTTAGATCCGAAACTCGTCCAAGACATCAACGTGCCGGTGATCGTCACCGAAGGCGAGTTGAAAACGCTCGCGCTGTGGCGGCTTGCGAACTGGCGCACAGGTGTTCCGGAGTTTATTCCCGTCGGAGTGAGTGGCGTGAATAACTTCATGGGCATCATCGGGACGACCACGAACGAGTATGGCGCGAGAGTCGCAGTGCGTGGCCAGATTCCAGACATGGACTTGCTGTACTATCGCGCACGCAAATTCATCATCGCGTTTGATTCAGACGCCGTGTTGAAGGACGCGGTGAAGAAAGCGCGTTGGGCTTTGAGCATCATCCTGCGCGAGCGCGGCGCCGAGGTGGGAAACCTCGAATGGGACATGGATTTCGGCAAAGGCGTCGATGACTGGTTAGCAGGCAGCGGGCCAGAGGTAGTGCTCGAAGCCATCCGCCAGATCCAGTTCAACAGCGCGACGGGATGGAAAGCGCGGCTGTACACGACGGACACTGGCAAGCCGAAAGCATTGGGCGTGAATGCTCAGGTAGCAGTGGCGAACGCGCCCGAGTTTGCCGGACTGATGCGCGATGAGTTTGCAGACAAGGTTTTGAAGCCCTCCACCTTGCCCTGGTGGGAGCGAACCAAACACACAACAGAGTGGATTGAGCTCGACACTTTGGAGCTGACGTATTGGCTGCAGTCGCACCACATCGAGGTCGGCAAAGATTCGGCTTATGACGCAGTCCAGGCGGTAGCGTCGCGACACACGTTTCATCCCGTGCGCGATTACCTGAACAGTTTGCATTGGGATAGCGAGCCGCGCGTCGATCAATGGCTGACGCGCTACGCGGGAGTAAAACTCGACCCATACACGAGCACGGCCGGGCGTTGCTGGTTGATCAGCGCAGTGGCGCGGATCTTTCAACCAGGTTGCAAAGCCGATGCAGCGCTGATGTTCATCGGCGCGGAAGGCTTAATGAAGTCGAGCTTGTGCCGGCTGCTCGGGGAGCCGTGGTTCAGTGATGATCTGCCGGACCTGAGCGAGAAAGACGCGAAGCTGCATCTCGTGGGCCGCTGGATTGTGGAGCTCCAGGAGCTCGCGGCGCTGAACAAGGCGGCCTTGACCAGCGTGAAAGCCTACATGAGCCGCAGTGTCGACATCTACCGGCCGATGTACGGGCGGCAGAATGTGGAGCATCCGCGGCAGACGGTGTTTCTCGCGACCACGAACGAGTACGAGCCGCTGAAGGACACAACAGGCAACCGCAGGTTCTGGCCCGTGGAAGTGGGCAAGATCGAGCTCGATGCGCTGCACGAAGACCGCGACCAGTTATGGGCCGAGGCGGTCGAGCTCTACCGGCAGAAAGCCGTGTGGTGGCTACAGCAAGACAGTGTGATCGAGGCGGCGAAGCGGGAGCAGGCCAAGCGCGTCGACGTGCATGTCTGGCTGGATCGCATTAAGCGCTGGGTCATCAATCGGGAGTCCGTGACATTGCCCGAGGTATTGGATCAGTGCATCAATAAGCCCGTGTCGAGTCAGACACAAGCCGACAAGGTGGGCGTGGTGCGCTGCCTGCAGCAACTCGGATGGCGGCAGGCGCGGCGCCGCGTGCAGGGCGTCATTACGCGGGTGTATTTGAATCCGGATTTCTTAGAGACCGGCTTTGAGGACGTTGAGTGAAGTTCACCTTTGGTTCGTTGTTCACGGGTATTGGTGGACTCGACTTAGGTCTGGAGCGCGCCGGATGGGAGTGTCAATGGCAGATCGAGGTAGATGCGTTTTGCACGAAGGTTCTGAAAAAACATTGGCCGGGAGTAAAGCGGCATGGAGATATCAGACATGTATCCGGACGAGATCTCGACGCCGTTGACCTATTGGCCGGCGGCTTCCCCTGCCAGGACGTTAGCCAAGCCGGAAAGCGGGCCGGACTCTTCGATGCGGATGGCGCGCCAACTCGCTCGGGTCTTTGGCTTGAGTTCGCCCGTCTTATTGGGGAGCTTCGACCCCGGCTCGTGCTTATTGAGAACACACCAGGTCTCCTTACTCACGATGCAATGCGACGAGTACTCGGAGACCTTTCCGGACTCGGGTATGTGTGTGTCTGGTTCTGTTTACGAGCTTCGGACTTCGGAGCCAGTCATATCCGCAAGCGCGTGTTCATCGTGGCCTACACCGACCGAGGACAACGCGAACAACGCAGGCGGACCCTCACGGCGGCGCTCGATGGAGAACGGCGGCTATCAGGACTTAACGGTAGTCGCGACCACATGGCCGACACCGGAAGCGCACGCGCATGCGCGCGGACCGGGCTTCGCAGCGACCGACTGTCACTACAAACCGCACGATCTAGCAACAGCGACCGATTTATGGCGCACCCCAATGGAGCGGGATCACCATCCGAACAAGATCCACGGTCGCGTCAGTCCGCTGGACCCGACGGTGCAATTGGCGCACCAAGCGGAGTTGTGGCACACGCCGCACGGAATGAGCAACCGGGACCACAAGGGCAAAGTCGGCGGCTGCGGCGGCGGGGAGTTCGCGAAGCAGGCGAACAACTGGCCGACGCCAGTGAAGGAGCAAGTCCGGGCGTCGACACGCACGCCGGGGACGGGCGGCAAGATTCTTTCCGAGGAGGCCACCATCTGGCAGACTCCCGCAACGGATTCGTTTCGGAGCCGCAGCGGGGACCGGAAGGACGAGATGGGACTCGACCAGCAGGCGCGATTCTTTCCGACGCCAGCGGCACGCGACTACCGGACGCCGAACAAGCAGAGTTATCAGGAGCGGAGCGGGACACAGAAGGGCGAGCAACTCCAGAACTTCGTGGAGCACCGCTTCGCTACGCGCCAGGACCCGGAGACGCCATCTGGCCACTCATCCTCGCCGGACGGCCAGACCTCGCGCCGGCGCTTGAATCCCCGCTTCGTGGAGTGGCTGATGGGCTTTCCGATCAGTTGGACCGAGCTATGAGCAACCGCACCAAGCGGCTCTCCCGGCTTGGTAATGCAGTGGTCCCAGAGAAAGCCGAGTATATCGGCGTGAAGCTAATCGAGTTTTTGGAGGAGATGGAATGTTGATCGTACTGATTATCGTGCTCCTGGTGCTTACGCTCGGAGTATTTCCCGTGTGGCCCTACTCGGCAAACTGGGGGTACTATCCGAGCGGCGGCTTAGGATTATTGGTCCTCATCCTCGTGCTTTTGCTGATTTTCGGAGCGTTCCGGCACCCGTAAGGTACTGTTACTAAGTAGGTTTTCTAAGGTACACTGCTAGGCATGATGGGAATAGGATGGTCGAGTTGGGAGCGGTTTATCCGCAACCTGCTGCGATCTGAGCTCTTTCCCCGGTTCGACACTCTCGACAAAACACAGGAGCAAATCATGGCAGCACTAGACGACCTCAAGCACAGCGTAGCCAGCATGGGAGCGAGCATCAGCAACGAGCTCACGGCTATCGCAAACAAGTTGGCATCGGCGCAGAGCGGCACGAGTGACGCCGATATCGAGTCGGTGGTCAGCGACATTAACAACCTGCAGGCGCGCGTCGACGCCGAGACGCAGAGTTTGAGCGGCCAGGGGAGCACACAGACTCCGCCGACACCGACGACGTAGGGGCTTCGCATGCCGGCAGTCAGCAAGAAGCAGCGTAAATTCTTCGGGATGCTGGAACACAATCCCGGCATGGCGGAGGAGCGCGGCATCCATATGACGCACCAGCAAATGCACGACTTCGCGGCCACGAAGGAAAAGGGACTGCCGGAGCGGGCTTCGCCGTCGCGCAAGCGGAAACCGTACGGCTCATGAAGTGGGCGGTCGCAATGATCCTGCTGTTCGTCGTGCTGTTTGCGCTCGGTTTGTATATCGGGACGCATTGCTGCAAGCGGCGCGAGGTGCATCTGAAAGAACCAGAGCCGAGCGGGCCTTTTGAGGGAGGAGTCGATGGCGATCCAGGAAAAGTGGATTCAGCGGACGACAAAAAGTCCTGATTTCGAGGAAGGCTCGCTCACGCGCGTTGCGAGGCAGCATGGGCAGAGCCCGATGGAGTTCGCTCGCGAGCACTATCAAGCCAAAGGAAAGATCGGTCAGAAGTCGCGTTTCGCTGTGAACGCGCAGAAGAGGCGCAAGAACTACGGGCAATGAAATCCCGCTGTATTGAGACCTGCCTAGCCATTCTGCTTGTTACAGCAGGACTGGCGAATGGGCAACAATCTCAGTTCGATTTCCAGACGCAGATCCGGAACAAGAACCCGCTACAAATACCCCAGACCACAAACTCTGCGACCACCACAGAGCTAAACACCGCGCCGGCAACATGGACCGTTGGAAGCGGAGTCACCAATAGCGGCGGCGGCACTTACACCTTTGCCGTCAATTCGACGGGCGCTCTCACCTCGCCCGCTTTCGCTGTCACGACCGGCACGCATTATTTGATTGCGTGGACTTACACCGGCTGCGGCGCCGTCACAGTGGCTCTCGGGTCTGTGAGTGCGACAACGTTTTGGTCTTGCTCAGACACGGGCGTCAACCCGACGTCCATGGATCTGATTGCGGGGACCACTGGAAACGCAAGCGTTACCTTCACGCCTGCTCCAAGCACAGTCGAGTCTGAGGCGGCCGGATTTCACGGGACGTTGAGCGCGATCTCGGTCAAGCAGATTGTCAGCCTGCAACCGGCCAGCATCGCGCAACTCGACGGCGCGACCGGCAGTAGCAACGCCGCGGAGTTGCGGAGCAATCTCTCGGCAGAGAACATCGGGTGGGGCGGGAACTCCTTAGCCTCGACCGTACCAGGCCGCACCGATGCGTTCGGCTTAGACGGCACGTTCAATTCTGGCTTTGGCTTCAATGTACTCGCGGCGAACAGCAGTGGGTATTGGAACTTTGGCGGCGGAACAAACGCGCTTGCATCAAACGGCTCGGGATTCTTTAACACCGCCACCGGCGTCGACTCGCTGGAGTTTAATCGTTACGGCTTCCGCAACACTTGCACCGGGGTTCTCAGTTGCCAGCAGAACATCGGTGGATTCCTAAACACCGCCGATGGAGACGAAGCCCTCAACGCGAACATCGATGGCGCGAACAACGTCGCTATCGGGCCGAGCACCTTGCAGGATGCGCAGCACGGACGGTTTAACACTGGCGTCGGCGTCGCGGCTTGCAATCTGTTTGTGGGCGGAGTGGGCGCGAGTGAAGACAACGTCTGTATTGGAGCTTCCGCGCTGCAGGATCAGACCGGGGGACTCTATAACACTGCTGTCGGAACCAACGCCGGCCAATGCACAAATGCCGACGGAAGCGTGCCGACTGTCTGTGTCAACAACCATCTGACCGCGATCGGCGGCAGTTCTTTGTTCTTTGTGCAGGACGGCGCGAATGACGACACGGCAATCGGATTTTATTCGGGCAACGACTTCCTCGACATCAACAATGTCAATAAACACATTACGACGGATAGTCAGATGACGCTGTTGGGAGAAAATGCAACCAAGAACTCCTCATCGATCCTGACTAACTCGACTTGCATCGGGTATCGGGCTTACTGCACCGCCTCGAACGAAGTTGTGCTCGGCAATGGGTCCGTCGGCACTTGGAACTTTGGCGGCGGTTACTCCTGGACTTACGACCCACGTCTCGGCACAGGCGGCGTGCGCTTCCAGGCGATCGGCCAGACCAACACCATCAGCTACATCACGACGGCGCCGAACGGCACAGCGACCGAGTCGGGCTTCCGCTCAACAAACTCTTCGGACCCAAACAACGCGGGCTTTGTCTCGTATAGCATGTTCGGCTCGCAAGCGCAGATATCAGCCGGGCAGGCCGGCACGGGAGTAGCGCCGACGACGTTATTTGTGGGCGGGATGGCGATCATGATGACCCCGGTCAATGTGATCCAACTACCGGCTTGCAATGGCACGAACGAAGGAACCATGCAGCCGGTCAAGGACGCGAACACAAACGTTTATGGAGCGAATATCTCGGGCGGCGGCAGTTATCACTTACTCGCGTATTGCACCGGCGGCGGGGGATGGACGGCGCACTAAGTTATCCCATTCCGGACGTACCGCACTGGCTCCAATATGAGCAGCCGGGCCTCGATCCGGGATTTCAGGTTAAATTCCTCAATCCGAAAGATGGCAGCACCAACTGGGCGTCGAACATTGGGCCCCAGACATGGACCCTGCTCTGTCCTTACGATGAGATTCTGATCGGCGGCCGTCGCGGCGGCAGCAAGAGCTCCGCGCTGATTGCGTGGTGCGCCATGGGAGACCCGCGGCTCGAGCCCGACGACCCGGCGCGCTATTCGTATCTGAACGAGCCGAGCTTCCGCGGCCTTCTGTTGCGCAAAGAGTATCAGTCGATGGCCGAGTTCGTGGACGAGTGCAAGGAGTTCTTTCGTCCCTTTGGCGGCAAGGCGAAGGATGACCCGACGGTTTTCGACTTCCCCTCGGGCGCAAAGATCTATACCAATCACCTCGGCGACAAAGACGCGTACGAAAAATACCGCGGCCAGGGACTCACTAAGATCGGGCTCGATGAGCTAACGCAGATTCCCGAAGAGCGGTGGTATCTAAAACTGCTCGGCTCGCTGCGCAACAAAAAGCAACTGCGCGTACACACGGTCCGGGACGCGCAGACTGGGCAACTTGTCAAGAAGACCTTTCCGCCGTTGCGCTGCCAGATCCTCTCGACCACAAACCCGGATGGCGACGGGCACGAGTGGGTGAAGAACCGCTTCGTCAAAGTGCGCAGCGGAGACGGCAAGCTCATCCCCTGGAACACGCCGATGCGCGACCCGATCACGGGATTGATCCGCATCTTCATCCCGATGCGTTTGGAGGATAACCCTTACTTACGCACGAACAAGCAGTACGAGGGCATGCTGCTCGCGCAAGACGAGATCACACGGAAGCACTGGATTGAGGGCGACTGGGACGCGGGCTCCGGCATTTACTTCTCAGAGTTCCGGCCCGACGGGCCCGTCACAGATGTCGAGAAGGAGCGGTATCCCTGGGCGCAGCACGTCATCGAGGAGGCGGAGCTCAAGTCCTGGTGGCCGCGCTTTGGCGGCGGCGACTGGGGCTTTTCGCACAACGCAGTTTTCCATAAGGCGTGCAAAAACCAACAGGACAAGCGGATACACATCTATGACGAGTTAGCGGTCCGTCTGGTCGGCTCGTTCGAGATGGGCGTCACGCTCGCGAAATGGTGGCTGCCGGATCTCGAGTTCTTGCCGGAGAAGCAAGTCACCATTGCGCTTTCGCCGGACGCGTTTAGTAAGACCGATGCGGATAAGACTAAGGCCGAGCAGATGGCGGACGGCATCAAGCAGGTCCTGGGGCCATACGGCGCGTTCCTCCTCCGCTACAACGACGACGAGCGGCTCGCCATGTCGAAAGACCCGCAGATGGCGCAGCAAATGTTTGAGCGGCGCAAGCAGGAGTTCGCACAGGGACAGCTAGTGATTGCGCTCAAGCCGGCGAACACAGACCGGATCTCCGGGTGGAGCTACCTCGTGGAGATGCTGCGTTTCCGGCCGATCCTGAACGAGACTGAGGACGAGCTAAAGGCGCGGTTAGCCGAGGTCTTCCGGCGCGCGGGTGTCGAGCAGTATGAACGCGAGCTCTCGAAAACCCGGCAAGTGCGCGGACCCGAGGTTCTGCCGAAGATGGTGCTCTGGCGGCGCTGCAAAGAAGCGATACGCGGACTGGGCGAAGCCAAGACAGATCAACCGCCGCGGCAGGAAGATGTCCAGAAATTTAACGCGATCGACGGCATCGGCGGCGACGACGGCTTAGATTCCCTGCGCCACACCATGATGGCCTTTAAGGATCTCGAGGCGGTCATGCCGAAGGGCCTCTGGCTCGGCGAGGAGATCGTCCGGGTCCAGGAACACTATCGCGCAGCGTTCGGCCAGGAATTGACGGACCCCACGCGGCTCGCGATGATCGCGCAGACGCAAGCGGCGCGTTACGACAAACAGCACAGATCTCAGACGAAAGGATTCAGCCTGCCGCGCGCCTCGAGCTCCCGGCACAGGGTGAACTGACATGAAGCGTTTTCTACTATTCTTATTTTCTGCCGGATTGCTGGTCGCGCAATCTCCGGCTCCTTATACTGCGACGCTCTCCGCAGCCGGCACAACGCCAGGTTGGTTATCGCAGGCGCAGAATCACACCCTGCAGGTAGTTGTCGGCTCGCCCGCGACCTGCACCGTGCGGCTCGAAGGTTCGCAGGACAACGTGAACTGGTTCGATCTCAGCGGCACTCAGAGTTGCACTAGTTCCACCATGTTCCATGTCGACGGGAAGCCGGTCATTTACGCGCGCGCGAACCTGCTGACTTACTCAGGCGGCGGAACCGCGCAGATCAGCTATTGGGGACGTTAATGATTCGTTGGTTTCTCGCTTCCGTCTGCTGCACCGTCGCGTTCGCACAGACAATTGTGATCAATGGGCCGGGCGGCGGTCAGCAAACTTGGCCGAGCGGCAGTGCCGGCCTGACGGTGTACAGTGGCTCGAGCTCGTGGCAGGGGACCGTACCCGCTCCGACTGGCTCGATCGTCGGCACAACCGACACGCAAACGTTGAGCAATAAGACTATCTTTGCTCCGCAGATCAACACAAAGTTCTATGCCGACGGCTTTCCGACGTCCTGCACGGTTGCAGCGACGAATTACACGACGCAATGGGATTGCGCGAAAGCGACGGCAATCAACTGGATTACAACGAATGATCAAGCGGCTGTGCTCGTTGCTGGCGACAACATCTACAGCCAATGCGCGGACCTTGCGTTGCCGCGGTCAGCTTCCGGCTATACGTTGAGCATGGAGGGGCAAGGGTGGGATAAGTCGCAGGTCAATCAGACGTGCCTGATCACTGATCCTATGGTCTACATCGCGCCCGGTAGCCCGAAACCGGCAGGGCACATCCGGGGAATTTATTTCAATGCGCAGAGCAACGCCCCGAAGGTGATGGGACTGTACGGCATTTACGGGACCCAGATTCGCGACAACAAATACAACGGCGGCACTGATGGGACCAGCATGGTTCAGTTCGGCTCGACGGCGACCAATGGCTCGGACGGCAACCTGATTATCGCGAATCTGACCGACACCACAATCGGCGGAGCGGCCCCACGCGCGACGGCATCCGCATCCATTAGCGGCGGAACGATCACCGTCATTGTGACCGCAGGCGGCGGAACCACTACCGGGTACACCGGCGCAACTGCAACGGTCTGGATCTTGGGCCGCGGCGGAAACGGCAACGGCACAGCGAACGCTTCGAATACTTCGAAATGGGTTTGCGGCACAATGCCGAGTAACTTAACCGTTCCAGTATCGGGCGGAGCAGTCACCACGGGAACTTATACGTTTCCGGGAGGAGTCAACTGCGACTCGCCGGCGAACCTGTATGTCCAGATTCAAAACACCGGGAAGTGGAACTATATTTTTGACTTGCAAAACGTGTTTGATTCGACGACGCAGGATTTACAACCAGTGGGAATCGCGAACATCGCTGCCATGCGGTTTCAAGGCGGCGCGATTCATTCGTTTCATGATCACCCATACGGAGACTCGGCCATCTCGTTCGAAGATCACGGCAACAATCTCTACTTTGGCGCAGAGCCTGATTCCCCGCTCGCGTTTGCGTTTGACCTCGAAGGCTCAAACACGTCCATCGCTGCAGTTCACCGACTGTGGAACACCACCGGACCAGCGAGCGGCGCGAATACAGGCTACGCCGGGTCGAGCGATTTTTTCATCAACACGTCCGCGGGCGCGACAAACTTGACCCTGAACGGTATGTGCGATGGCACACAAGCCAACGGCGGTTACAACACGATAGTCACGAGCTCCGGCCCCGACCCGAATCTAAACAGTTCCTACAACGCCTCGCAGACCAATGTTGACGTACTCGGACTGCGGCAATGTGGCGGGAGCAGCGGCACAGAGCAAACAATCCTGAACGGGAACATGCGTATTTATGGCCCGCAAGTAACGATCTATTCGCCATCTTCGAGCGCGACCGCGCAGATGCAGTTTCAAAGCCCGCGCACGGACATGGACACGCTGCAGGTCGGCGAACAATCTGGTTCTGCTCCTTACGTGTACATCAAAGACGCGACGCAAGGATCGCAGACGGTGGCGCAGTTCGGTTACCAAGGCGTAACGTTTGCCAATGAGCCATTGACTGTCTCGGCGATTTCCGGCTCGAGCGGCCTCAAGGCTGTTGCTGCCTCCGTGCCCGCTGCATCCATCGGGACAATTGTCGGCGGCGCGGCCGGAAGCTATAGCTTCACTTGTACGGGCCTCGATCCTGTCGGAGGCGAAACGACGGCGAGTGCCGCGGCTTCGACCTCCGTCGGTCCTACAACGTTGGATAGCAGTCACACCATCAACGTGAAGTGCGCGAACGCAACCGGCGTTGTTTCGGCAAACGTGTATCGAACGGCGGGCGGTGCCTCGCAGGGGCTCATCGGCAATGTTGCGCCGAACGGGACACTCACTGATAACGGCATTGTGGCGGGCGCGGCGGCTCCGACCTCGAACAACACGGGCAACTTGGCTGCAGCAAATTGCGTGGTGCTCGGCTCAACGCTGTCCGGCGAAAGCTGGTGCCGTGGAACCGGCGCTCCAACGGGGTCGTGCGTGAATGGCTCGCTCTACAGCCGCACCGATACCGGCGCACTCTATATCTGTCAGTCTTCGGCTTGGGCAGTAAGTGGCAATGGCACGCCTGCAGGGAGTAACACGGCGGTCCAGTACAACAATTCGGGCGCGTTCGGCGGCGACTCGACAAACCTCAGCTATAACAACTCGACCCACGTCCTGACAGCTACAGGCGGATTCACCAGCGGCGGCACGACGGCTGGATTTGTACAGCTTGGACAAGGCACTGCTAACTCGGCGGCGGCGAACAGCATCGGGCTGCAGGCTCCAACGTCTGTGACCGCTTATACCGTGACGCTTCCTGCCGCAGCGCCAGCTTCAAACGGGCAATACCTCAGTGTCACAACTGCAGGCGTTGGTAGTTGGGTCAGTCCAGTGCAACTTATTGCGTCGGGCACGGCCGCGCTGGGTACAAGCGCGATCTCCTCGGCCACATGCGCGACAGTTGTTACCGTCTCCGCTTCTGGCGTCGCAACAACCGACGTGATTCAATTCACTCCAAATGCCGACATCACTGGTGTTACCGGCTATGCGGCGTCGACCTCGGGCGGATTGGAGATATACCCTTACCCGACGGCGAACAATGTCAATTTCAAAGTTTGTAACAGTACGTCCTCGAGCATCACTCCAGGCGCAGTGACGCTGAATTGGAGAGTGACTCGCTGATGCGGACCCTTCTTGTGATCGCACTGATTGCCGCAAGTGTTTGCTGTGCACAGTTCCTGCCCTTCCCTGGTCCGGGAAGTAAGGGCAGCGGCGCAGCAACAACGACTTACTTCGGAGCAGTGGCCAGCACATCGACCGGCACGCCGATAGGGACCAGCCTGGACGACCTCACTAACTTTTATGTGGGCCTAGATACCAGCGCGGGCGCTCCCTATGCCACGTGTCCCGGTTCCGGCAGTAAGACCCTCGTTTCATTAGCTGTCTACGTCGAGAATGCCGGCGCTTCTGCGGGAACGGCGCGAGTCGCGATTTATGGACCCGTCGACGGAACCCATGATCACACGCTGATCGCGCAGGGATCGGCGGCGATCACTGTCCCCAGCACATCCTTGTCCTGGGTCGAGCACACCGCGTTTGTCAATTCCTCGGGCGCGTCCATTCCGACAGTGACACTCACGGGCGGCTCAACTTATCAGCTTGTGGCAAGCGCTACGGGCGGTAATGGTGTTTCCTTCGGATGGGGAACGGCAGGAGCGCACAACCAATTCGATTCGAATAATTACACGACCGGATTCCCGGCCACGATTGCCTTTTCGGGCGACCAAGCTGACGAGATGCCGGACATCCGCGCGGGCGTGCAGTGAAAACACTCTTTTCGCTTGCGCTCCTAGCAACGGCGGTGCAGGCGCAAACCCTCACACTCAGCGAGGCGACGACAGTGCAGGCAAGTCCGAACCGGATCGGCATCAACTTCGCGGCTACCAATTATTACGACTCGGGGCAAATGTATAAGAACCTCGTCGGATTCAATAATCCGGGGTTTGAAGGTTTCGTCAAATCGCAAATCATCTACTGCGCGAACGGCACGACAACGACTTGTGTCGCGGATGACATTTATGACGGCGCTCCGACGAATTTCTGGGCGGGCGCGACGTTCCAGTTCAAGGTGGGCGCAACGGGCATCACGAGTTGCGGCGGCACACTCAGCGGGAACAACACCAACGCTTCGAACACCCAGCCCATTACCTACACGTTCAGTTCGGCGTGCTCACAAGCTCCGGTAGCAGGCGACTATATGGAGATCCGGCAAACGAGCACGCTCATTCAGGGATGGGCTGCCGGCATCTCTGGCGGTGCGACGTACGGACCAGAAACAACCGACTTATCCGGAAGCACGCAAGGCACGCAAGCGGCAAAGCTCGACACCTCGGCCGCGTCTTCCTCGGTCAACCTGACGACGTACATTGACTCGACGAATGACAACAATTATGTGCTCTTCAGTGGCAATTACAGTTTCACGTTTTGGATGAAGCGCGTTTCCGGGAGTTCGACCATCACAGCGTCGGTCAGCCGCGGCGTCACTGGAGGCGTTAGTGCGTCCCAGGGCTTTACCCCGACGACGAGTTGGGCGCAATATACGCTCACCTTCACCGGTACTGAAACCTCGAGCACGCCAGCCGGGACTGTTTCGATCAACTTCGGCACAACCGGGCAGGGCGTCCTCGAGCTCGATGATGTCCAATTAACCAAGACCAGTGGACAGGACGCGGCGAACACGACGGTTTACCGGGACGAGGCTGTACATCTGCTACAGTCGATCAACCCAGGGACGCTCCGGCTCTGGGACGAGCACGTTGGCGAGAGCCTCGATAACTGGATCACTCCGCAACTCGGGCGAAAAACGTCGAATTACGGCACGGGCAATACGGGCGATTATCCGACGGCAAATGATCGGAACGGAGGGACCGCTACCCGCCAGGGTCTTTTCGACTTCCTACAGTTGTGCGAGTTGCTCAACGTGGCGCCGTGGATTGTCGTGCCGACGAGCTTCACCACTGCCGAAGATCAGAACCTGATCGATTTCATCAGCGGCGGAACAGGAACCACCTACGGCTCGAAGCGAGCCGCGCTGGGGCATAGCGCATCCTTCGCGACTACTTTGCCGCACATTTATCTAAGCTTGGGCAATGAAGCGTGGAATTCAGACTTCAATGGCGAGTCAATGTCTCCCCGCGGCAGCGGCGCACAGAGTTACATCCGCTATGGCCAGTTAGCCTCGGTCGCGTTCGGGGCGATGAAGGGCATGGCGAGTTACTCGACCAGTTTTTACACCCTGAATCTCAATTGTCACGGCGACATCGCTAGTACCGCTTCCTGTCAGGACGCGCATGATGCGGATGCCTATCATGATGCGGTTGAAATTGCTTCTTATATCGGCGAGCAACTGACCACCATCGATACCTTGGCGCATGAGTGGCAGCCGGATCTTGCTTCCGCCTGGGCCAACACGAATGACGCCACAAACGGCTGGCACGTGGCTTATAACAACTGGGTCGCTACGACCACGCGGCCGACAGTGAAGATCGTCACTTACGAGTTCAATTCGAACGAGCTCCGGTACTCGACTCCTGCAACCGGCGCGAACCTTGCGACGCATGTCGGTGCGCTGATGAATGGGCCGATGCAGATCATGGCCGCAATGGAGCGGCTACGGGTTTACAACGATCCTCAGAATTTCTGGGACCTGAACCAGACGGCCGGCACGGGCACAACGGATTCAACAGTGCTGCCGCTGTTTGGTCTTTTTCCGGAGATCGGCGGCTCCGAGAGCGCTTCCATCAGCGCAAGCTACATCGCGCGTCCGGCAGGATTGGGACTCCTCATCGCGAACGGCGCGATTCAGGGCACGATGTACAGCGCGAGCTTCACTAGTGGCAGGCCAACTTATAGCGTTTCCGCGTTGAATGGTCTACCCGCCGAGAGTAATGTTCCGAGCCTTTTCGCCTATGCGTTCAAAAATGGGACGGCGCGGTCTGTCCTGCTCATCAATACCGACCCTTCGAGTTCGGCGACCCTAACCTGGGCAGGCGATGTTCCGGCCGGCACTCTGACGCAAACCCGTCTGAACAACACGACGGGCGCAGACGACAATAACGAGACTGTGTTTAACCACATCACCATGGCAACGAGCACCGTTTCTGCCGGGTCTACCTACACCGTACCCGCAGCGACGGTGGTGTCCCTTGCCTGGACCTCGGGCGGCGGCTCGAGCACAAATCCGGCGACAGTCTCCGGCGCCTTGACCGTGAAAGGGAATGTAGTCGTTCATTAAAAAAAGCGAAAGGAGGATGCGAACTAGTCCAGAGCAAATCATGCGGGCTTGGCCTTCCTTTGCTGGGTTCGGACAAGCCCCGCGTGACTGATGTACGCTACTGAGTAACTGCACCTAGTAGGAGGGCAGAAAACAAAATGGCAATGCCACGTTCTAAGACTGCGACCGATCTCGACGCGCCTTCGGATTTCAGCGCGTCCTCTGCGCCACCAGCGAAACAGAGTCTCGGTCCTTCCGCGACACAGGACAATCCGGCCTCGAGCGAGGACGGAACCGACACCGGAGATATCACGCTCCGGCTTACGCCCGACCAGGCAAGCACGTTGCAAGCCGTGCTTTCGCAGCTAAGTGACCAGTTGGGCGGCAATGATCAGACCAGCGACGTAGACACCAGCAACGATGAAGATGACTACCCACTCGCGCCAGCAGCCGGACCACCAGCACGATCTCGCGGCGGCTATGGATCGTGATTTTCTGATTCGTTTTTTTCCGGAGTATCGGCGCGTGCACGCCGAACTCGAGGCTTTACGGGAAGATCATGCACGGCTAACTCAGGAAAACTTGCGGCTGCAGGACCGCATCGACACGCTTGCGGCGGACCGTTCCCGGTTGTGGGACACCATGCAGGAATCCCTACGGAATGAGCGCACCGCTTACCAGATGCACATCAACCAGACGTGGCAACGAATGGGAGGCGGCGTCCCTTACCCGGAAGCGCCCCATCTGTCACCGGGCACCATTCCCGACCCGGCAAGCGCGGAGCCGATGGGACGGCGGCGCATTTTGGCCAGTGAGGCAGTCAAGCAGAGGCAGAACGAGTTTATTCAGGAGAAGTTCGGAAAGGACTAAGTGGAGATAGTCGGCCCAGCCCCTGCGGCGTTGTCGAACGATGAGATCATTCGACACTACGATAGCGTGCTCACGCAACTGATCAAAGCAGCACTGGACAACGCGTATGAGATGGAGCGGCAGATCCACGTCAATCAGGCCCGGCTGAATTGGCAGTTCGTCAAAGGGAATCACTTCGCCGTCCCAGGGCAGGTCACTTCCGGCTATGGCGACATCATCGATTACATTCCGTTCGACATCTCCGCAGACTCGGAGAATGGCGCGGCCGTCCAACTGACTCCTCCAATCAACGTGATCGGCGGAGATCTTTACAAGTACATGGCGGTCATGGGCCAGAACGCACCGCGCGTTAAGGCTGTACCCGACATGGAGGGCAATAGCGACGATTTCGAGATGTCGCAGAATGCCGACGTCCAAGTGCGCGACATCTGGACCAAGGCCAAGATTGATCGCAAGTGGAAAGCACTCGCGTTTCATCAGTATGTGACCGGGCCCGCTTTCATCCGCTGCTATTGGGATACCGACGCCAAGAAGTACGGACAGACCAGCGAGCCGCAAGTTGAGATCCAGATGGCACCGGACGGAACCCCGATGCCAGTGGTCACTGGAACGACAACCTACGCCAATGGCGACGCGCAGATCCAGGTTTATTCGATTCTGGAAGTCAGCATTCCCTATGAAGCCGAGGAGTTGCGCAACAATCCGCTCCGGCTTGAGGTGATGCGTCCCAAGTGGTCGCTGCTCGCGCAGTACAAAGGCCAAGCCGGACAACCGGGTCCACTCGACGAGTATCGGGACGGGGATGTTCCGGACGATGACTACTCCGCCTCGAGCAACGCAGCACAGGAAGCGCGGGACGCCGTCACAAATCCGTCGGGCACAGGGAAAGCCAAGCCGCACAACCATTGGCGCCATGCTGAGTACTGGATTCCAACGTACCTGTTCGAGGCGATTCAAGACGCCGAGGCTCGCGCCGTTTTTAAAGCCCAGTTCTCGGACGGACTGTATATCGCCCGTGTTGGCTCAAAAACCTGCAAGATCGACAATCAGGCGGTCGAGAATGAGTGGACCGTTTGCCGCGTGGGACGCAGCGAGAAAATTCACGAGAAGCCGATAGCCGGAGACTCCGTTCCGATTCAGCGCGCTATTGACGATCTCTTCGGGATGGCCCTCGAGACGGTCCTGCGGGCGATCACGCGGACGATTTTCGACGCTCAGTTATTAGACCGCAAAGCGGCAAGCACCAATCGGGCAGTTCCGGACGAGCTGATCCCGACGGCGATGCCGGTCGATGGCGATATCGCAAAGCGTGTCTTCCAGATTCCGCCGGCACGTCTGGGCGATCAGGTTTTACCTTTCCTGACTCAGGCGCGCACGCTCATGCAGGACATCACGGGCATCCGGCCCGAGCTCTCGGGCGGCGGCCAACCAACGCAGACTTACCGCGAAGCGAAACAACGCCGGGATCAGGCGCTCATGCAGCTTGCCCCACAGGCTGAAGAAATGCGTATCGCATCCGAGGAGATGGCGACTATCCTCGTGAAGTTGCGCGCCAAGTATGGCTGCGGAACTGTGACCGCACGGCGTCAGACTGCATACGGCCGCGCAACCGACATTGCGGACATGGCGCAACTGCGCGAGTCCGGATGGCACGTTGAAGCGAACGACGACTTCCCAATGACGTTGAGCGACCGTCGGGATGCGGTGTTCAGCCTGCTTAAAGACTTCCCTCCGGAGGTGCAGCAAGCCCTCTCCGTACTCGACCCACTCAACATCGAAGAGGTTTTCGAGCTCATCCAAGTACCCGGATTCGAATCTGCTCTGCGCGACCAGAAAGAAAAGACTCTTTCGGACATCGAGCAACTCCTCGCCGAACCTCCGATGCCAGGGCAACCGGGACCCGATGGATCTCCGGGCGAGCCGCAGCCGTCCATGCCGCCTGACCCGTTCGACAACCATACGCTTGTCGTTGCCGTGGTCGCGACGTGGATGATTTCGAAGCCCGGTCGCGACGCGCGGAACTCAAATCCGCAAGGGTTTCAGAACGTACAAGCATTCTGGCAGGCCCATCAGGCACTCGCAACGCCTCCGCCTCCACCTCCGCCTCCACCAGTCAAGGCGAACTTGGCCCTCAGCGCGAAGCTCGAAGACTTCCCGCAGCTTATGAACGAGGTGTTGCAGGGCGCCGGGTTACCTCCCGAACAGCAATCGGCAGCACCTCCCGCTCCGGCAGGACCTCCGGGACCTCCGGACATGGGAGCGCCGACACCACCGGTCGGACCATCGCCCGTACAACAAGCCTCGCCGATACCGCCTTTGCCGAACGGTGTAGCCGGTCCGCCTCCCGCCGGTCCGGTCCAGTAGTAATTTTTAGTACAATGCAGTCGAAGGGTCGGGCGGCGTCACCACCCAACTTCAACTTTGACCCTGGTTCGCCGCTTCCTCATGAAAATGAGGAGCACTACGAACGCCAGAAGTTCCATAGGCAGGAACCTCCTTCCTGCTTCTAGTACAGGGTCCCGGTTCGCAGCCGGGACCTTGCCGTTTTGTGAAGCCCGTACGTGCTTCCGGCAACGACGCTTTTCAAACCCCTAAACCATTGAAGATCGTTGCAACTTATTGATATTGGTGTACAGTACTTACTAGGTAACGTTACCTAGTAATGGGAGAACCAGCACCAGCCATCACGTCCGGCGCCGATCTGGCAGCGACGGCCCCTCCGGACCTGTTCGACGGCATCGTCGACAACGCAGAAGCTCCTGAAAGCAGCACTGAAACAAGCGATACTATCGAGACTCCCGAGCCCGTTGAGGACACGACGGTTGAAGAACCGGCCGCGGGAGAAGAGACCGAAGAGACCACCGAAGAAGAGCCAGTAACCGGCGAACCGGAAAAGAGGCCCGAGACCACCGAACAACCGGAAGAGCTTCCCGAGGGCGTAGTCCGCGGCAAGAACCGGCAGGGCAAAGAAGGTCTGTTCGTCGAAGAGCCTCGCTGGAAGACCATTTACGGCAATCACCAGCTTGTTCAAAAAGCCTCGGAAATGATCGGGGAACCGGCGACGCTCGAGGCGCTACAACTGCATCATGAAGCTTACATCGCGCAAGAGCGGTTATTCAACGACCTGAACAGCGGAGATCCGCGAACCCAGGCCGGCGTACTCCATTACGTGCTCGAGGAAATGCAGCGGGCGCGCGAGCAAGGCGAAGTCGGCAATGATCCAGCTATTCCCTTCGCGCAGAGCATGTACACAACCCTTCGCGAGAAGGCTCCGGATGCGTACGCGACGCTCCGGTTCACTGCGGCGCGGGACCTCGTCGGCGAGATGTTCGAGGAAGCGGCCGCGAAGGGTGATGAAAGCCTTTTTCTATCAGCGCAACACTTTGCTTTAGCGCTTGCCAACGTCCCGAAAGATGTCCGCGATATTGCGCAAGTGCGCAGCATTACTCAGCGCATGGGCATTCCCTTCTACAAGAAAGAGGAAATGCCAGGCCTAGCGGGACAGCACGCGGGCGGCGACGTGGCGCGGCTGCAAGCTGAGAACGCGCGACTCAATTCTCTTCTGAACGGAAACAACGGAAACCAGCAAGCTGCACAGTTTGACTCCTGGCATAAAGGTGTTTCTCAGACCGTGAGGACAGGTATTCTCGATGAGGCGATCAAACCCGCTCTCGCCAGCGTCGCTGAAGCCTGGAAGAACTTCCCCAACGACTACAATGACCTCGTCGTTGACCGCCTGCACAGGAAGGTCACCGAGACCATTCGCGCCGATGAGGGATTCAGCCGAAAAATCCAACTCCTTAACGACCAAGCCCAACGGGCCGCCTCTGCACAGAGACGGGACGAGATCGGCGCGGCAATTAAGCAGGCGTATGTTAATCGCGCGAAACTCGCAGTTGAGGCGGCAAAGAAGCCGATTCTCGAGTTTGCCGCGTCCCGGTTGAAAGAGCGGAGCGACCAAAACCACGCCCGGCGCCAAGCCGCGCAAACCCGCACCGTACCGAAGGGCTCAGGTGGAACTGTGCCGCGCTCGCTCGCACCGAATAACCTCGTCCAAATGAAAGACAACGTGTTCGATCCGGCAGTAGCGGTCAAGCAGGCCCAGCAACTCCTCGGGTAAGTGCGCCTGAAGGAACCTAGCGCGCGTCTCGTGCGCGGGTCAAGGAGACAATGGCTACTAACCAAATCTGGCAACAGTCTGAAGTCGTCAGAACCAAGCTCTTTCCGCTCTGGATGGAAAAAGACTTTCAGGTTCTGTCGGATTTCATCGACAAGGGCGAGGTAGAGATCGTCGGCGAACGAGATTACCGCGTACCCTTCCAAATTACGTTCGGCGGCCGGTTCGGCCACTATGACAACCAGTTGGGCGACATGGGACGAGGCTCCTCGCCAAGTGGCAACGCCATGCTGCAGTCGTTTTACTCGATGCGCTTGAACTTCGAGTTCGACATGCTGCAGATCAAGGCGACCACGAACAAAAAAGTCGCAGTACAGAATCCGTTCTTGCAAGCAGTGGCGAACGGCTTCCGAGAGTTCCAATTGTTGTGGGATAAGGTGATCCACGGCGACGGAACCGCCGTGCTCGCGACTTCGAACGCGCACTCCTCAGCCTCCGGCAGTTCGGTCTATACCATGACCAACGCGTTCGGAACGCAATTGCTGCGGCGCGGACAATACTACACGGTCTACGATTCGACCAAAACCACCCTTAAATCTGCGGGCACTTTGTACGCCACCCAGATCAACACCGGCGCTCGCACGATGACTCTGAGCGGTATCGTCCCAAACGGCACAGCGGGCGACGTCATCACCTTCGAAGGCGTGTCCGGAGCAAATCCAGCCGGTCCGCGCGGCTTGAAGTACTGGATTAGTTCCGCGTCCACCGGGCTCACTGCCGGCGTCGACCGCAGCATTGAAAACCAGATGATCTCGAAGTCGGTCGACGGCTCCGCTGGTTTCAGCGCGGAAGCAGTGATGGCGCTCTATGACCGCATCCTCATGGATCGCGGCCAAGTGCCGAACCTGATAGGCATCGTCGCGCCGGCGCAGCGTGCTTACGCCTACTCGCAGATGATGGCGATTCAAATGGCGCTCATCGAAGGCGACAAGGCCAACGTCTATGACCGCCTGCCGAAATTGAAGGGCAAACAGTTCTTCATCTGGGGCGGCGTGCCGCATTACGTCGACATCCACCAGGACGCGACGGTAGCTCATTACATCGTTCCGAGCGACTGGGGCAAAGCGCGTCTCGCTCCCACCGGTTTCTTCGAGACACCGGGCAAAAGCGGCCCGGATGCACGCTTCATTCAACTTATGGCAGCGAGTGGCGCTCCGGCCGCGGGCGTGTGGTTCGGCCTCACCAAGGATGATGACCTGTATTGCATCAACCCTGGCCAGCAAGGCGTCATCCTCAACCTGCCTCTCGGAACCTACTACCAGTAAACAGGAGGGACTCTTGAATCAATCTCAAGTAGCTAAAGTGACGCATGCGGCGCTTGCCGCACTGGATGAGACCCACGGCGGACCACAGGGTCAGCGCTGGGAAGAATTGTCCGACAATCAGCGCACCGAAAAGACGCACCAGGCATCGGGCCATGAAACCCGGTTCCGCAAGGGAATCCATGTCCGGGATGTTTCCGGGCACCTTCCCGAGAAAGAGCGTCTTCGCGAGTACATCTCAGCCGGCATCAGCGACGCCTTCGCGCAGTACGAGCAAGACCTCGCCGGAGGCGGGAATAAGCTCGACGGCGGCGGCGCCATGGAGGCGCAACTCTGGGAAACGACGATCAAGGACGATGTCGACACCCGGAACCGGCAGAAGCTCCAAGGCGGAACGTCTCCCGGACAAGTTCCACCCCCGGCGAACCAAAGGCAACTCTCGGCAGAAGAGCCGCAGAACATCGCACAGGCCAGTCATCAGGCAGACCAGCAGATAGCCGCCTACAACAAACGGCACATGCAGGCGGCGCAGGACCAGAACCAGGAACAGCGGGGACCGCGGGAGCAGCAAGGCGGCCCGATGCAGCAAGAAGAAGAGCCTGAGTCCTGATGCACGTTGAGCAACTCAATCGCAGACTGGGAGACGCACTTGGTTACGTTTGTGCGGGCACAAAACCGCGCTTCTCGTGGCAGTGGGCTCCCGATCTGCCGTATTGGCGCACCCGTCTTGGCGGGGTGTGGGTCCTGTGCCAGTGGATTCGACCGCTCATGAGCCCGGAACAGTGGGCGCGCGAATTCGACGGCCGCTACCCATATCCCGCTGAAGGGATGTTTCACCCACACACAGAAACCGCGCTCTCCCCTGGCAACGTGCCGGATGAGCGTTTGACCCAGAACTACATCCGGGTCATCGATCTGCAGATGAGCACCACATTTGCCGAGCAACTGATTGCGGTCGAAGATGACCTTGCTCGCGACAAAGAGCGCAATGAGCTCGAGTGGGTCGAGTATGTGCAGGACCAGAATCCCGCGTTTTCTAATCCCTCACCCGGTTCGCGAGGCGGCCATGTGAGTTTCGGAGGCTTTGAATGACGACTAAGATTGCGTCGATTTATTATGCTGCCGTGCGTGCCGAGAGACCTTACGGCGGTCCTTACGAGATTCCCGCCGTCGAGCGTGGAGCTCCGCCCGTAATTGTCGAGATTAAGGACTGTATCCAAGTGGAACAAGGTCCTTACTCTCTGGGCACGAACGGGCGCCGGGCGAGATATGTGTTCCAGATCACCGGCGAGAGTATCGCGCGGGATCTCGTCTCACAGTGGACCATGTCCGGGCTCGGCATGAACCCGCAGTGCCGGCCGGGCATCTGGGTAGTCCGCGAGCGGCTCCCGCTGATGAATGAAGATGGAACGCCGCAGACCGATGCCGATCAACGTGCGCTCTGGCGCGACGCGACGCCGGAAGAACTCGACGCCATGTGGGAAGAGGATCTCGCAGCCGCGCAACAGGCGAACTACGCCTATGCTCAGATGCACTTCACACGCGCCAATGCCGTCGCGAACGAAGACCAGCGGCTCATCCCTTTCATTCCGGAAGTCGCGCGGCTCGGAGCGAGGTTCTATGGCTTTGACGCCGACTGGCTACATGAGAATTCTGCCGTCAACGTGCGGTCCTGCCCGTACTGCACGAAGATCATTTCCGCAAAAGCCGTTAAGTGTCCGCATTGCAACGAGGTTGTCAATCTCGAGGAGTACGCGCGGCTCGAAGTGCAGCGGACGGCCCTGCTTGCTTCGGCTAAGAAGGAAGCGCAGCAACGGGCTCAGATGGAACGCGAACAACTGCAAGCTCTTTCCTAATCGATGTATCCAACACGGCTGCAGGTAAAGACACGCTGGCAGAACCTGCTGGATGATCCGTCCGGGCAGGTCTTCACCGAAGCGGTCTTCGTGGAAGCGTTCGGGGAAGCATACGACGCGCTCTTACAGGCGTTCCTGCTGAATCAAGTGCCTCGCATCGAGCTCCTGACGAATGTGACTGTGCCGCCTATGACGACCTCGCTGACGCCGGCGCAAATAGGGCTAGGCGACTGGGGCGATTACATCTATCTGGCCGAGCGGCCTTACGGTTCAACCGACCAGTACCGCGACCTCGTCCCAGTGGAGCGTCTTCCGGTCCGGCCAGCATCGGACCGGCTCGGCGTATTCATGTACGCGAACGATACCTTCAACTTCACGGCCGCTACCCAGGCAATCGACCTGCAGGTCAAGTACGACTCGAGCGGAACCGCTCCGACCAACGACAGCACCACGATTACCGTCGATGGTGCGCTGAACTTCCTCGCTAACTTCGCCGTCGGTGTGACCGGGCAGCGCAAAGGCTATGACGAGATCGCGCAACGCTGCATGATCCGTGCCGTTGGCTCGCGCTATGAGGATGGCGTCATTGGTGGAGAGTTGTATCGCCTTGTGGTTCCTCGTGTCCGCTCCCGGCAAAAGGTCCAGATCGCGCCAAAACCGTATTCCGCGTTCAACCGGTTCCCGGTCCGGCGAGCGGTTCCCTACGTCGGTGTGCAACTCGGGACCACCGGCATCAACGCCGCGGCGAATATGCCGGTCCAGTTCTCGAGCGTGAACGGCACCATCACGGGCACCATCAACGGCAGCAATGCGGTGTTCTGGCTGACTATCGGCGGCATCACCAGCATGACGGTTTATCGCAACGGGCAATTGCTGACCAGTGGCACCGATTACACTTCCCTAAACAACCAGATCACGTTTTTAGGAATTCAGATTCCACAACCGGGCGACGTGCTGACGGCGGAGGCGTACTTCTCTTCATGAAGCAGAATCCTCCGCAGCAATACTCGAGCGTCAATGGAACGATACAGGGCACCATTGACGGCAAGAATACGGTGTTCACGTTGCCCAGGTTGCAGGCTGCGCTTGTCTTCCGCAACGGCCAACTGATGACCTTCACGGTCGATTGCGTGTACACCAACGGCATCATTGTTTTCCTGCCTGGACAGGTTCCTGTTCCAGGGGACGTCATCACTGCGCTTGCGTGATACTTTCGAACAAGTGTCGTTCTACTCAGTAGCGATACTCAGTAAATCAGGTTGAAGGCGAAGGAGACCCTCAATGGCTGCAACACAATCAGTAGCGAGCTTTGGCCGCATTGCTGTGCTCGGAAACGTCTCAGCGGTACTGGTCACTATCAACGGAAACGGCGCAAGTTATGCGACCGCGTCGGGCGGCTTGCCGTTCGATTTGACGACCATCCTGCAACAGGCGCAACCGAACAATGCGGACCCCATCCACCCGAGCGACGTAGTCGGATTTATTCCCCTGGGGCTCTCGACCAACGGCTACCTGCCGACCGGGATAGCCTTTGGAACGCCGACTTACACGACACTGCCGGGCGCGTCCGTCCGCGTCCCGCAAACGCTCGCTACCTTCCCGGCAACTATCCGGCTCGGCGGCATCGGCGCATCGGCCGCGAACCACGCGGCGCTGAACGGAGAGGTGGCCGACGGCGCAAATAACGACAGTTTCACCGGATTGCTGATCATCGCTCGAGGCGGCACGAATACGGTCTAGTCGGTCTCTGACATTTAAGGAGCATAAGGAGACCTACTATGGCTTTCAATCCTACAGGCGACCGCAACATCATCGCTGCGCTGAAGCGCACGGCAGAAGCTGCATGGTTCGGCACGGACGTCAGCCGACGCGCACAGATACCCAACGTACTCAGCGGCGAATATCTCACCTCTGTCAACAACGGAAAGACCGGCACGGTCGGACTGATCGGCTCGGACGCGAACGATCAAGTTGTTTTCCCGCTGCAGGCCAGCATCCCCATCTCGGCCGCGCAACTCATTGCGCTCAACAGCACCCCGGTTACGATCATCCCGGCGCCGGGCGCGGGCTTCGCAATCGCCCTCGAGTCACTCATTCTTGAGATGACCCGCACCTCGACTCAATTCACAGGAGGCGGCGCCGTCGGCCCGGTTTACGCCGGCGCGACGGGCACCTTCCTGACGGCGAACCAAATGGCCGCAGCCGACGTCACCGGCACGGCAGGAACGACCACGCGTCTGCTGTCAGCAGGAAGTCCAGCGGGCGGCGTGTCCCTTACGGCAAATGCCGCGGTACAACTCTTCGCGGCCACAGCGAACTTTGCAGCGGGCACCGGAACTATGAAGGTGTTTGCTACCTACTCGATCGTCACTCTATAAATGCTGCTCTCGGTCAAAGATCGCATCCTTCTGTTCACGCTTCTGCCCAGCGAGGGAGACATTCTTTCTCTTCGCACGGTCCGGAAGCTGCGCGAAGATCTTGCGTTCTCAGACGACGAAAACCGGGAGTTGAAAATTCAGCAGACGGGTCCCAGTTACCATTGGGACCCTGCCGCTGACAAATTGAAAGAAGTCGAGCTATCCGGCATAGCGCAAGCCATCATCAAGAACGCGCTGAAGCGGATGAACGAAAACAAGTCTCTGACGGTCGACCATATCGACCTGTGGGACAAATTCATTCCCAATGGAGAGGGATAAGTGTCAGTCCGCTCGTTTGCGCCGGGCAAGGAGATCGTCGAACCCCGCGGCATGTGGTCCGTTGCGGCGCAGAAGCGCAAAGGCAGTCCTCAGCGTGCGAGCTTTTCCCAGAACGCTCGAGTCGCACCGGGTATTGTCGGTAGTAGACCGGGCACTTCTGCCGTTGTCGCATCCACCGGCAAAGTCAGCGGACTGCTCTTTAACTGGGTCACTCCTACCGGCAGTAACATCGTTCTCTTTCTCGACAATGGCGTTCTGCGGGTGTATCCGCAAGGCGGTTCCGCTTCGAACTTACTCACGGGACTCAGCACGACGCGAGCTCCGGTCTTTGCGGACTTAGACGTTTGGGCCTACATCACGGGGTATGACACGAGCGGCAACGGGACCATGCAGGTCCAGATTTACGACGGAACGAACCTCGATAAAGCCTTTCGCGCTCCGATTACGCTGACGGCCGCGACCGCAACCGATGGCGGCACGGGTTACTGTACCGAGGGAACGCATTTCATCGGCTTTGTCTATCAGAACCGCACGGGCTTTGCGGGTGTTCCGACAACAAAGGTATCGGGCACCGCGATCTCCGTCACGCTGAACGCAGGCTTGCGCCAGATCAACGTTTCGGTCACTCTTCCCGCACTTGCCGACGGCGGCGGCAATGCAGCGCTCTTCCTCCTCATGACCAGGGCGGATAATCCGAACCTCTGGTACTTCATGCCGACAGACTCCCAGACGGGCGCGATCGGCGAGGTCGCGGTTCCGCTCAACACACCGGCCACGCTCAACTTCGTCGCGAACCTATCGGATGAGGATATGGCGGACGAGCTCGCCGGCGACACCGCGAGCCAGAACTTCCTGCTCCTCACACAGGATGGAAGCGGCAATGGACCCTTCAACCCGTCCTTCGTCGTCCCTTACGGAACCCGCATGTGTTACGGCGTCGGGCCCAACGTTTACATCTCGGACCAGAACGACCCACAGCACCTCACCGGAGACCAGCATGTCGTAACAACACCGAACCGGCGCAATGTGGCCTTTGCATTCCCGGTTCCAGGCGGCACTGATCTCTACCTCACCGGCGATCGATGGACCTCACGAGTCTCCGATAACCAGGACGTTCCCGCAACCTGGGCGACTCCAATCCAGGTCAGCGATGCGCTCGGCGCGCCTTTCCCGTCGTGCGTCTGTTATCGCACGCGCGGCAATTACGCGTGGATTGCGACCGAGGGCGGAGTGTACCGGTTCTTCGGCGAGTACGAAGAGCGGCCCGTCACTTACTTAGTGGGTGACCAGTGGACGCGCGTGAACTGGACCGCGGCTTACTCGATCATCGTGGTCGATGACGTGGTCAACCTGCGGCTCTATGTGGCCGTGCCTCTCGACGGCGCGACAGAACCGAATGGCCTGTTCGTCATCGATTACACGAACGGTCTCACCTTCGACCAAGTTGACATCAGCCTCGACATCTTCAATCCGGCTTCTTTCTCGGGCCTCGGTGTCGTGAAAGAGGCGGCAACGGACATCTCGAATATCTGGATAGGACCGTCCGCGGCGGGCCACATCGCGCACTTCGACTCGACAACTAGGAACGACCAGGGGCACGCCATCAACAGTTTTTGGGAATCCGGCTTGATCCGTGG
>Ga0070741_10001503_pt1 | contig 70602 bp, 52 predicted proteins | sample Coa_R1_4_FD_66440 | JGI IMG/M metagenome (GOLD analysis project Ga0070741, IMG submission 66440) | Surface soil microbial communities from Centralia Pennsylvania, which are recovering from an underground coalmine fire - Coalmine... | ecosystem: Environmental > Terrestrial > Soil > Unclassified ... | reverse complement strand
ATCCACGGGCGCGGTATCGTCCCACGTGCTTGGAAAATCGCCTTCGCACGCGAACGCATACGCGACGGCATCGGGCAAGTTCGGGTTGTAGTACACGCGGAGCGAGTAATAAAAACCAAAGTCATGCTCATTGCGATGCGGGCGAATTAATACGCCGATGGGCGGCTCGCCAAATTTTTGAATCAAGAGCGCCTTGGTTCGTTTCACCTCGTCTTTCATTTTTTGCAACGCGTCGGGCTCACCCACCTGCGCGCATTGTTCTTCGTACGGTACGGTATCGAAATCGAACCACTCCATGTTGGCTGCCATTAACACATTGTCGGTCAGCATTTCAGACCTCCTTCAAATGCAAAATGAGGGCGCACTCTCAACGAGTTGCGCCCTCATTTTGCGAATTGAATCTCTTCTGCGCTCGCGCGCTTGGATGGGTGTGGCGGCGCATGACTGCGCGTTTGGATAGGGCTAACCCATTCTCGCGGGATTTTGCCGAGAAAGGGACTCGGACTGTGTTCGATAACTTTGCCATCCTCACCGGTGCGCGCCCGCGCGTACGTGATGTAGAGTTTGTAACACGCACGCGTCACCGCGACATACGCCAAACGATATTCCTCTTCCAATCCACGCTGAGTCTTTATCGCTCGCGCATTGGGGAATACATGCTCCTCTACCCCGACCAGAAACACGATCGGCCATTCCAACCCTTTCGCCGCATGAATGGTCGAGAGCGTGACAAACCGCTCGTCCTCGCCAAAACCCATCTCCGCGCCGCCGCCCAGTTCCACCTCGCGGTAAAACTCGGCAAGCGGGTCCTCGGCGCTCTCGTACGCAGCAAGCATGCTGCGCAGCATTTCGAGGCTCATCATCTTGCGCCGTCCTTCAAGCGAATCACCCAACCACTCGCGATAGCCGGTGCTGTCGAGAATCCAGTCGAATCGTTCTGTGACCGTGCCCTCACATTCCTGAATGTCAAACAGCAAATTGAGAAATGTATTAACTTGCTCTTTTACTTCTTCGTTCAAATCCTCGCGTTCGCTCGCCGTAAAAAGCATTTCGGCAGATAGACCGGGATTTCCCTTTTGAATTTTTCGCAGCACCGCGCGCCCCAATCCGCGTTCCGGGCGATTGAGAATCCGCAGCACCGAGCCGATTTCCTGCTGAAGCGTATCCGGCGTGGGATTGGAGTAATACACGATACGCAGATACGCGAGCAGATCGCGCACTTCTGCGCGGTCTATGAAAAAGCGATCGCCCACAATCCCATACGGAATGCCCGCGTGCAGGAACGCTTGCTCGATTACATGGGCTTGCGCCCAAGTGCGATAGAGGATCGCGATATTCCTTCCGCGATAGCCGTCCGCGAGCAACTGCTGCGCCTCGCGCGCAAGAAAGTCGGCTTCTTCCCATTCCGTTTGGAATTCGGAGACTTGCACGGGTGCTCCTACTTTGCGATGCACGTTGAGAGTCGGACCGTAATTCCATTCTGCGACGAGCGCTTCGCCGGTGCGCACAATCGCTTCCGTCGAGCGATAGTTTTCCAACAGCGCATATTCTTGAATTTCGGGAAAGTCCACGCGCAGATAGCGCAGCACCGTTTCCGTCTGCGCGCCGCGCCACGAATAGATCGCTTGCGCGTGCGAGCCAACACAGCACAGATTGCGGTGATTCCACGCGAGCATTTGCACGAGCCCATATTGGGCGATGCTCGTGTCTTGGAACTCATCCACCGTAATGTAGCGGAACAATTCCTGCCACAGCGAGCGCACCTCGTCGATTTCCAGGAGCAAGCACGGCTGGTAGATCAAATCATCCTGATCGAGCGCATTCGCCGCGCGCATCTTTTCGAGGTATCGTTCAAAGATGCGGCGCATTGTCCGATTCCACAAATCGTCGCGGAACTCGTCGCTCTCGAAATCGGCAGGCGTGATGCGATTGTCCTTCCACATCTTGAGCGCATCCGCAGCGTGCTGCGGGTCCCAAATACTTTGATTTGCGCCGACCTCTTGCATTGCCTCGACCAGTACCTTGCGCGCTTCGGCTTGGTCATAGACGACCAGTTTCTTCGGGTGATACCCAAGGCGATCCCCGTACGCTTGAAGCATCTTGAGCCCGAGCGCGTGGTAGGTGACCGCGGTGATTTGCTGCGCGAGATCGGCGCCGAGAAGTTTTTCAAGCCGCTGCACAATCTCGCGCGCCGCTTTGCGGGTGAACGTCACAGCCAGGATCGAGTGCGCTGACACGCTGCCCTGATCGATGACGTAGGCGATGCGATAAATGATTGTGCGCGTTTTGCCGGTGCCCGCGCCCGCATTGATGAGCAAGGGCCCGGCGACCTGCCGAACAGGAGCGACTTGGCTTGGGGAGAGGTCGCTCCAATCGAATGGCGCCGAACCCAACGCAGCAAATTTGAGGTTTCCGTTTTGCATTCCGTTCGACGCCGGAGAGTACTCGTTCCGTCGTCCGTTCAATCACCTCCTTCAAAACAGTTTTCGATTTAAAACTCAACGTGTTCCAATCCCATCCGCGTTGTTGCACGAAAGAGCGCTCGTGGATTGCAGCGCGGACAAAGCAGAGGCGAGTGCTTGTGGCGCTTGAGACGACGCTCAAGCTTTCGATCGCCCTTCCACACGCGCGCAAGTTCGAGCGCGATGCCACTTTCGACCGCGACCTGTGTGAGCCGCGCGCCATTGCCTTTCAAATGCTCTGCAAACCGCGCACGGAAATCATCCGCGTAACCGAGGTAATGCCCTGCCTGTTTGTAGCGCGGTCGAAAGTGGATCAAGTAGACATATCCCATGTACGCGCCTTTCTCTCACGCGACGAACGCGCTCGCCGGTTTCGCAGCAAGCGCGTTCGTCGCGTTAAGATGATTCAGTTGAATGATTCAATGCGATGCTTTATGTGCTTTGTGGATCGCGCGTGAGTTCTCGTTGTACGTCGGCATAGCACTTGTACCGCGTACAAACGTATCGCCGTCGACTCTCCATTGTGTGAGAGAAACAAGCTTCATCGGGAAGAATTTGCAGAAGGTTTTTTCAGTTTCCGTTGGACGCATCATCCGCTTGGCGTTCGCGTCTTTCGACCTTGCTGTGTGAACGCGCCGTTGGCGAAACCACGACCGAAGAATGTAAACGCTTATGTGCAGGCGGTTTGGTATTCGGAGAGTACGCTGCTGAACGCGATGCTGGATTCGGGGATGCTGCGTATGTCGGCGCGCGGTTCGGTGTGGATCGCATTCCCGGGCGCGCTGGCGCGGGAGCGTTGGGGATCATCGCGTCAAGCGATCCAAGCAGTGGAAGCTTGAACCCATCGAGATGAATGAACGCGGCGATGGAACAGCCCATGCGTGTTAGCAGCGGCATAAGACAGAAAATCATGGCAAGACAGCCAAGCCATGCATAGGCACGCGCGAGGAGCTCGATCGCTATGCACGCCCGCAAAACGTCATCATTTCAAACACGAACAAAAACATGCTCTGCACTGCATGTCGTTTGAGAGATGTATAGCCCGACGTGTGGCGCGAGGCATAGAGCGCGACGATGCTGGCGAATGGCGCCAAGAGATAGATTGATGCTGCCCATACGCGCGCATTGTCAAGCGTTACGAACAACGAGAGGAAAGGGAACAGCGGCAGACGTAATGCAAAGCGCATGGCAAGACCTCCCAAATACAAAAAGCGAGAGCATCAATTCTATTTTGATGCTCTCGCTTTTTGTGATGACGAAGGTTGTTATGCTCGGTAGGCGAATTGCAGATTAACCACGGCTGTCTGCGCGAGCCGATCGCCTCTTTCCTCCACGCGGCTGCGGTGGAGTGAGCGGACCTTTCGTTTCGTCAATCAACTGTTTGATGTAGTGGTAACATTCCGCGCAGATGACCGTCCGCCGCTTGTCGGGCTGGATATAGTACGCCCATTCTTCATCGGAAACCATAAAGAACGCGGGCCACAACGCGCCGCACTTGGAACAAATCACGGGATAGAGAATGAACGGGATGCGACCCTTCGCGTTCAGCATTGCTTCCCATTTTTTCGCCTGCTTCGTGGTCAAACCATGGTGATAGACTTCTGATGGAAGAGAGGCCGTGGATTCGTCATACGTTGCGGTGTCGAATAGACCGAGCTGCTCGTAACAGCAGTCGCAGGTGATGAGCTGCTGCCCACAAAATGGGCAATCTTCCATGTCACAGCCCAAGATATGCAGTTCGCCTTCACGTACGCCGCAGTCACCGCACACGGCGCGTGCGCGGCGCGGATTCTGCTTGTCTTTGCGCATAACCTGTCCCTTCCCGTGTCGCCATTGTATCACCAACCCACATCGCACTGCGTTTGCAATTCGTCGTAAGATTCTTTATCTTTTCGCCAACTTTTGAATCGGCAAGAGGGAGCGCGATTTGAACGCTCCCTCTTGATGTAACCGAAACCTTAGGCGGCGTGTTCCTCGACGTCGATCACCTCCAAACCCTCCGCTTCCAACTGCGCTCGCGTTGCGTCCAGATTGTCGAACACCTGCAACGAATACGCGTCCGGTCGGGACTCGACCAAGTTTGCTCCAAGCCGTTCGACGATTAAATTCTGCGCCTGTTGTTCAAGACGATTCAAAGCCTGTTCCGCTGCAGCGGATTTGGTGGCATAGATGCGCCACCATACATTCGAGGGCTCGCTCGCGTTCGCATCGTTCTCAACCATTTCTTCGGCACCGCTTTCGGTTCTTAACTCCTCATCGTCGAGCACGACAACACGCTTGTCGCGGTGCTGGCGCTTTTCCTCAAATCTTTGCTCGCGGCGCGCCCGCTTTTTCGCGCGTTGGCGCGCTGCATCTTGTTCCTTTTGCTCAGCAATGCGGGAGCGCTCGCGTTCTAATGCGGCTTGCGTTTCCTCTTCCGCTTGGCGCAATTCTTCTTCTGCTGCTTCAATCTCGGCTGCCAACACTGCCCATTTCTCTCGCTCGCGTTCCTGACCGCGCCACACTTGGTTCCAGCGGTCTTGGTCTTGCGCGTATTTTGGCTGCGCCCAGAACTCCATCTTGACCCCACCGTTTTCGTCCAGCACACCCGTCGCGACCAAGAACCACGCGCCCTTTTTATCGCGGCGCGCGAGCGTGAGTTTGCCCAAGTCGGCTTTGATCTTGGCGGCGAATTCCGTCCCTTCACGGCGCAGCATCAGCGCCACCGCGCGTTCGAGTTTTTGTCCACGCTCGCGCACGCCCTGTTTCGCCGCAGCGATCGCTTGTTCCATCCGCCCACGTAGCGCGGGAACCCGATTCCATTCTTCCGCGTACTGTCGCTGCAGTTCGCTGACCCGATTCCAACCGCCCGGCTGAGCCGCAGAGGTCTCGACCTTTGCCAGCGCCGTTTCGATTTCCTTTTGCCGACGCGCCGATTTGATTTGGCGCTGCAGCGGCTCAATCCGTTCGTTTGTCATGTCGCCGTCGGTCGCCGCTTTCAAGAATTTCTCTGCCGCGACCAAGTCCTTGCGCGCGAGAGCTTCGCGAGCCGCGTCAAGATTCGCAGGGGCATCCATCTCCAAACGCAATCGCTTGATGACAGGCGCATGGCGTTTCGAGATCGCATCCATCTGCGCGTCTTTTTCCAACTGCTGCTCGACCTGCGCGATGACATTGGGAAACCGATCTCGCCTCGCCAGCAATTCGCGCAGCGAGTCCTGCAATGCAATACATTCCGCAGCACTGCCAGCACGCAGGTCTCGCGCCCGCCCGGTCCATTCGGCAGCGCCCTTTTCAACCTGGCCCAGTCGCCGCGCACAATCCTCGCTGGCAGTCTGCAGCGCCTCGATCTGCGCATTGTAGGGCTCACGCCGCGCGGCATGTTCCGCGTCCAGCTGCACGCGCGCATTCTGAATTTTTCCAAGTTGAATGTTGAGCGCCAATTCGATGTCGCGCTCGAACTGCGCGCGACTCTCAGGGCAAAGCGTTTCCCCTTTTTTCACGAGTTCGGCGGCTTTGGACGTGACGCTGTGTTCTTGGCGTTGCAGCTCCGCATAGCGCGGCGCCAACTCGGCATCAATGCCCTGCGCATCGGCATGGATGCGTCCGAGTTTGTCCTGAACCGTTTGGAGTTCCGCCCGCGCAGTGTCCAACTCTTCTTGCGCCGCCGCGTCTGCCGCGCGCAGCGCTTTCTCCAGCGCGACTTCGGCATCAATCACGCGCTCGTACGCCGCCCGCAAATCTTTCGACTGGTATTCTTGCAGCACGCTTGATTCGAGCGACTCGAACGTCAATTCCACCGCTTCCGACTGTTCGAACAACTCCGCGTTCTCGGTCGCCATAGCGCTCATCAGGATGGCGAGATAGCGGTCTAGACGTACATCAGCATCACGGGCTGGGATCAACGGCGGATCGGATGTTACGCTGTCTTGGGTCGGGATGGTTTGCATAAACATTTTCGGTTCCTCTTTGGACTGCGCCTTGCCAACCGGAATGCCAGTTGCCGTAGCGCAGATTTGGGAAATGAAAAAACGCAGGAATAGCCATGTTGTCACTCCTGCGTTTTTGATAATCGGCGCGCTGCCCTTACTCACGCAAAGGGCACCCTCTTTTGACGCGCTCAACTGCCCATGTTAAAATGAGATAGTTCAATATGTTGCGGACCACGCATGATTGCGCGTTCCGTGGATTGAAAAGCAGAGCCGTCAACTCTGCTTTTTTTATTGATTTGTGTCTTCTCTTTTGGCGCTGTCTGACCTGCCCCCGCCAACAGCACGATACGCTTCGCCTTCATTTTCTAGCAGTCAGCGAAGTGCCAATGATTTCCTCCTTGTAAATGAAAAAAGGACGCATCGATTTTTGGATGCGTCCTTTTTTCATGAACTCCATTCTTGTGTGTCTCTGCGATTCGTTCGCAGTAGCACGTTTTGTGCGCGATCAATTTCGATCACGAGTGTGCCTCTATACGCTCTTCGTGTCGCAAGCCGTAATGGCGATGAGCGCAAAGAGAATTTCCGAAAAGAGAAAAAGGATCCATCACGGGGGATGGATCCTTTTTCTATAGCGCCTCAAGTACGTTGCGTTGACGTGATTCTCTTACGCTGACGCGATTCCTCCGTCGCCAAGTCGAGCGGCGATCGTCGGCTCTGTTCTCGCCATTCGAAAATTGCATGGAGTGACATCACAGTCGCGATGAAAAATACATCAATGTCGAACGCGTCGGCTGATGTCCAATTGCCATTGTCCTCCACCGTTATGTCGGCGAGCGCACGGTTCGACAAATTGTCGCAGCGTGTTAGTAGAGTGACGCGCCCGACGCAGCTGCCATTGTGGCTCGGATGTTGCCGAGTGAGTCGTGCATGCACAGTTCGTGTGTCCCTCGGCGGAGATGAATTCCTTTGCGGTGCAGTCGTGCTGGGCGATTGTATATTTGCATTGAACGCCCAGACGCTCGACATATTCATCGTTGGAATCATCGCCGCGCGCTTCGGCGTACTCCCGACCGTAGTCGAATCGATCCTTAGCGCGATACATTCCCAACCGTTGTCCCATTTGGCTGTGTGCTTGGCTGCGCTCTCCCACTTTCTCACCCTGCAAAGCGCATCAACACAAGTAGTCCGCGGACTGAAGCGCTGATGTTCTCTGAAAAAACTCTTCTCGTTCTTATCAAGCAGGCGCAACATCGGCAGGCGTGTAGTTGGTTCTGGCACCGCGGTGCCACGACTCTTGGCAGACGCTATTGGTTCCGACAAAAACAATCGAGGAATGGCGAATAGAACTTGCGTTCTTTGTCACAAACACCGATTACACCCGAAAGACGCTGCTCTCGTGTGTAGTGAGGACTTGGATGAGGTTGTTTTTCTTCCGTTTGTTTTGGTTGACTACACCTTGGGAAACGACACCGCCGCGTAATCCATCGTCGTCGGAAGAGTGCGACGCGCCTCTTTATAGCATGTAGAGGAAACTAATTTATTTTCAGTGTGAGTAGCATATCAAAGTCCGATCGCCGCGTCAATAACTTTTGATACGAGTTTTGAAAAAATGGATCGAACAGTTTCGGGGCAATTGTGTGGTGGGATAACAACATTCCTGCGAATGACGCGAAAGATGCGGCGGCTATTTCAACGAACAGGAATTTGAAAGGCTAACCTCTCTCCTCTGTGGCTGCCTCGCCCCAAATCTCTGCATTGCCGAGCATGATTTGAAGAAATCCAACCAGCAGAATCTGCTCGAAGTGATATGAGGGGGATGGCATCAGAAACAATTCGTTTGGAAAAAACGTTTTACCCAACACGAAGCAAGCCAAACAGCAAAAAGAAATTGAGAAAACCAAGGGCATGGATAGCGAGAAATTCTCAATCAGATGGAGCAAGAGAATACTCAATACGAAGAACGAATCATCGAACCGAGGGGAATGAAAAAGAGCAACCGATTGAAATGGTCTAGAGCAAGTCGATCAGCATCAGTTGAACCCGTAGTGGATGAGCACGGGTCGAAATCTACGAACAAGAGGAACTAAAGATTCAGACCCAAGCAACCAAGCCCAAGAGGTTGAATAGAAGAATGCATCAATTAGAGAGGCAGGGTGTCTGTTCATTAAATAGAAATACATATATGGTCGCAGATCTTTTTCGGGGATCATGCTTATTTTGCGGGCGATTTTGCTTGCTGCGAAGCATTTTGATGTGAATCGACTTGAACAATTGATGTGAATCGACTTGAATCGCCGTCAATCGCCTACGGATGGTTCGTCGCCTCATCCACTTGCTTCACCAAGACAGCACTAATAAGAATGCTCCACAACTTACCTGCCAGATTGGCTATTGGCGAGACCCAATACCAAGAGTGCAATTTGCCAGAGAACTGGACGAGAATTGACATTCAAAACAAACTGGTTAGAATGTATCAGCAAAGTATAATACTTGGGTGATACATAATGGCATTCTACGGTCGCAAACGGGAACTCACAATTCTCGATAGTCTCTATAAACGGGGCGGCGGGCAATTATTCGTCCTGTACGGACGCCGCCGCGTGGGCAAGACGGTTCTCATTAACCACTGGCTCACCACTCGGGGGCATCGCTCAATCTTTTGGACTGCCGACCGAACCAGCGCTGCCACACAACTCCGGCTCTTTTCGCAAGCCGTTCAATCGTTCATCGAGCCTGCCCAAGTCATCCCCGATGATTTCACGTACGCCACCTGGGAATTCGCACTGAATGAAGTGGCGCGGCGTGCGTCACAAGAACGCCTTGTTGTAGTGCTGGACGAATTCACCTATCTCCTTGAATCTGATCCAAGTCTCGCAAGTATTCTGCAGCGGCTCTGGGACCATCGGCTAAAAAACTCCAACGTTCTTCTCATCCTAACCGGCTCGCACGCAGGCATGATTGAGCGTGACGTTCTGGCGTATCGTGCCCCGCTCTACAATCGCGCCACGCAAAGCGTCCATCTTCAGCCCCTGCCCTTTGGCGAGTTGTCTGCGTTCTTTCCGAAATACACCATCGAGGAACGCGTCAAAATCTATGGGTTACTGGGCGGCGTCCCACAGTATTTTGAATTGTTCGATCCAGACCTCAACATAGAAGAGAACTTGCAGAAGCTCTTGACCTCCAGCATGATTCTCGATGATGCGGGGGCGCTGCTACGCGATCAATTGAGCGAGCCGCGCAATTATGTGGCTATCATCGAGGCGATTGCCGCAGGATACACGCGGCTCACCGAGATCGCGCTTATGGCAGGGTTGGAGCATACCAACGTCAGTCGCTATTTGAGCACTTTACAACGTCTCGGCATTGTCGAACGTCAAGTGCCCGCGACGATCCATCGCCCCGAACAGAGTAAGCAGGGACGCTATCAGATTAGCGACCCTTATTTGCGCTATTATTATCGGTTCATCGCGCCGAATCGTACGACGCTCGAACGTGGGTTCACGCAACAGGCGTGGGCAAATATCAAACAGCATCTTTCCGAGTTTATCGGCACCTACGCGTTTGAAGAATTGTGTCGGGAGTGGGTGCTACGCAAAGGAGATGCGGGCGAGTTGCCGTTCGTGCCGCGTCGTATAGGGGCGTATTGGGGCGGAAAAGGACCGCAGGTGGATGTGGTTGCGATGAATGAAGATGCGCACGCGATCCTCTTGGGCGAATGCAAATGGCAGGGAGAGACGGTTGGGCGCGGCACAGTCAGGGCTCTCGTGGAGAAAGCGCCGAAGGTTGTCCCGGGCTCAATGGATCGCTGGACATTGTATTATGCATTCTTCAGCAAATCCGGGTTTACTGAAGAAGCGCGACGCGAGATGGCTGGCAAGAAAACGTTTTGGATAGACCTAGCTGATCTGGATCGTGCGCTGCGGGAGGAGTAAATTGGAGTAGTTAAAAATAAGCCACTTCATCTTTATAATAATTTCGGAAAGGGTGCAATCTACAGATTTTTGATCTGCACCCGCGCCATGAGATAGCGAACATAGTTCGCAATTAATCTCAGGATTCAGACAGGAACAACTTACACCGGTTTTGAATTGTCAAGATGTGCGTTGAATCCATTTCGCCCTTATGTTAAAATTGCGCCGCCGCGATTGAAATCGGGATTTTGAAGGAAAAGTTTGCGCAATTGTGTCTGTTTGATTTGATTGTTTTGTAATGATTCTCTCCTCCCCCCTCCCTGAACAAGGACAGATCGTCACCGTTCGCCAACGACAATGGGTTGTGACTGAATTGATGGCAAGTGCGCTGCCGCGAGCCCCGTTGCCGGGAGCGCTTGCTGCGCCGACGCAACATCTCGTCGCGCTGAGTTCGATTGAGGATGACGCTCTTGGTGAAACTCTACAAGTCATCTGGGAGATTGAGCCAGGCGCGCGCGTTGACGAAAAGGTCGGACTCCCCGAGTTTGGCGGATTTGATTCCCCACCACGTTTTGACGCGTTCCTAGATGCGGTTGCTTGGGGCGCAGTTTCTTCTGCCGACCATCGCACACTCCAAGCACCGTTTCGCAGCGGCATTGAAATTGAAGATTATCAGCTCGACCCGCTCGTGCGCGCAGTGCAAATGCCGCGCGTCAGTTTGCTGATTGCCGATGATGTGGGTATGGGCAAGACAATTGAAGCGGGCATGGTCGCGCAAGAATTGATTACGCGGCATCGCGCCCGAACAGTGTTGGTTGTTTGTCCTGCCGCGCTGCAAGTGCAGTGGCGCGAGCAGATGCGCGACAAGTTCGGACTCGAATTTCGCATTGTGGATGCCGAATCGATGAAAGAATTGCGACGAGCGCGCGGCATTCACGTCAACCCGTGGACGCATTTTCCGCGTCTTATCACTTCGATTGATTTCATCAAGCGGGATCGTCCCCTGCGTTTAATTCGGGAACTGGTGCCGAGCGGAGGACTGAAATATCCGCGCCTGTTCGATATTTTGATCGTGGACGAAGCGCACAATGTCGCGCCGACAGGACGCGCGAAATATGCGACGGATTCACATCGCACGCGCGCGCTGCGAACGCTCACGCCGCATTTTGAGCACAAGCTGTTTATTACGGCAACGCCGCACAATGGGTACAAAGCGAGTTTCACCGCACTGCTCGAACTCTTGGACGACCAACGTTTTGCGCGGGGCGTAGAACCGGACCGCGCGCAATTGGGCGCGGTGATGGTGCGGCGCATGAAATCGGAATTGAAACAGACGTGGGATGGCAAGCCGCGTTTTCACGCGCGCACTGTGCAAGAAATTCCTGTTGTTTACACCGAACAAGAAAAATCAGTACACGCGTGGCTCAAAGAATATGCGCGCTCCCGACAAGAACGTGTCGAAGCGAATCACGACGCGCAGCGGTATGCGACGGAGTTTGTTTTGAAACTCTTGAAAAAGCGTTTGTTCTCTTCGCCTGCCGCGTTTCGGATTACGTTGGAACAGCATCTCAAAACGCTGAGCAAAAAAGCAAGTGATGGCGCGACGCCCAAACCGACGCGCGGGCTTTTGGAGCAATCGTTCGAGCGGATTGATGAAGAATACGCGAATGATGACGAATACGAAGACTCGCTCAACGGCGCGGCAGAGACAAGCACGCAGCTATTGAGTGAACTTACGGCAACGGAACGAAATCTTTTACAAAAAATGCGGACGTGGGCAGAGAACAGTCAAGCGCGCGCCGACAGCAAAGCGCGCAAATTGATTGAATGGCTGCGCGAGATTGTGAAACCGAAGGGCGTTTGGTCGGACGAACGCGTTATCATTTTCACCGAATATCGCGCGACGCAGAATTGGCTGCTCAATTTGCTCGTCGCCGAAGGATTGGCGGGCGATGACCGCTTGATGATGTTGTACGGCGGGATGGAAACCGATAAACGCGAACACATCAAAGCCGCGTTCCAGGTGCATCCGTCACAGAGCAAGGTGCGTATTTTGTTGGCAACCGATACGGCATCCGAGGGCATTGATTTGCAGAATTATTGTCATCGGCTCGTGCATTACGAGATTCCCTGGAATCCAAATCGGATGGAGCAGCGGAATGGGCGTTTGGACCGCCATGGGCAGAAACAAGATGTCGAGATTTTTCATTTCGTCAGCGCGGGGTATCAACGCGTCGCGGTGGAAGAATACGCGGCGAGGGAACTGGATGCGGATTTGGAATTTTTGATGCGGGCTGTACAAAAGGTGGAACAGATTCGTGAGGACTTGGGCAAGGTGGGTCCCGTAATCGCGCAGCAAGTGGAAGAAGCGATGTTGGGCAATCGCCGCCGTCTCGATACCTCACGCGCCGAACGCGAGAACGAAGGCATCAAACGGATGCTGAAATTTGAACGCGATGTGCAAAAACAAATCACGCAGCAGATGGAGCAATTGAACGAGACCAAGCGCAATTTGCATCTCACGCCCGAAAATATCCAGACCGTCGTCGAGACCGCGCTGGAACTCGCGGAACAACCCGCGCTGATTCCTATGGAACACAATGGCACGCGCGCGTTTGAATTGCCTGCGTTTCGCGGGAGTTGGCAAGCGAGCGCGCATGGATTGGCACATCCGCACAGCGGCGAATTGCGACCGATTGTGTTTGACCATGACGTAGCGCGCGGACGCGATGATGTGGTGCTGGCGCATTTGAATCATCAACTCGTGCAAATGTCGTTGCGTTTGCTGCGCGCCGAGGTTTGGTCGCCGTCGTCCAAGCGCGGGCTGCATCGTGTGACCGCGCGTATCGTCCCGAATCATTTGCTCGATACGCCTGCGGTCGTCGGACACGCGCGGCTTGTGGTGATTGGCGGCGACAGTTATCGCTTGCACGAAGAAGTGATTTTCGCGGGCGGACGTTTGCGCGAAGGGAAATTTCAGCGCGAGCGAAGTGTAAGCGAAATACGTGTGTGGCTTGACGCGGCGACGAATCAAGAACCGAGCGACGCCGTGAAACAAACTCTGTTGAAAATGGCGCCCGATTTGACGCCCGCGCTTTTGAGCGCATTGGAAGCGCGAATGCGAGACCGTACCGAAGGACTGCAAAAGCAACTCGATGCGCGAATGGATAAGGACATCACGGATATTACGTTTGTGATGAATGAATTGCAGCGCGCCATCGAGGAACAATTGCACGAGCCAGAATTTTTGCAATTGGAACTGCCGACATTGGAAGAACGCGAGCAGCATCAAGTCAATCTCGATGCGCTACAATTGCGACTCAAGCAAATTCCAAATGAATTGGAACAAGAGGTCGAGCATATTCACGCGCGTTATGCAAATTTACAATCGCGAATGTTTCCGATTGCGGTGACGTTTCTTGTTCCACAGAAATTGGCATGAAAGATTTTTCATTATGACCGAAGAACAAGACCAATCAACGACCAAATCCTATTCAATTACCTTTTCTCTCGATCGTGGAAAGTTCTTTCGCCGCGCCTGTTCAAGTTGCGGAAGGCATTTCAAGACAGAGGCAAGTGATGCGGAATTGGCTCATATCCTTCAACCCGTGTTCAGCCGCATCGATGCAGAAAACAAAACAATGAAGATCTCAGACGGTCAGGTTAATGAGGCAGCAACAAAAACGATAATGTACTGTCCGTATTGCGGGCATCATGATGATTCGGGCGAAATGCTGACAATTGAGTTTCAAGAGTACTTGAAGCGATACGCGTATCGTGAAATAGTGTTCCCTCAAATAAGGCAAATGTTTTCGGGACTATCGGATAGTTTTCGACAGAATCGCGGTCATTCTAGAGGTCTGTTTTCTGTTCAAGTGAAATTTGAGGCAAGCGATGATACTCTCCCGCCAAGACCAATTGCTGGTCCTGAACCACCTGATATGTTGAAGGTGAAATTACATTGTTGCGGCAAACGCGCAAAAATTTTGGATGGTTGGTACGGTAGCATTTCTTGCCCATATTGTGGAACGAATGTGATTCCACTTTGAATAAAGGTTTCAAATGAACATGACGAAAGAGCAAACTGCAACTTCACTCCGAACGTTCAAATCGCGCCGCGATGCAGTCTTGCATGACGATTCCTCGACATTTGAACACAGTTTGCAGAGGTTTGTGGAATATTGCCAGGCGGATGTGCTTGCACAAGCAGTTCTCGCGCCCCTACTCGAAGGAGGAGAACCTGATGCGGATGCATGGTGGAAAGAGAACATTTCCGAAGATCGCGATGCAAATTTGGTTATTCCGTCGAATCCCGATGACGAACTCGCACTTCGATACGAAATTCTCAAGTACGTCGCATCAAGTTCGGAGCGCGTCTTTTCCTTCGGATTCCACTTTCACAAGATGAAGCTTGATGAAAGCATTGAACTCTTTAGAACTATCATCGTTCGTCCATTTGCCGAAGAATTTGGAAGTCGTTTGAGTGACGCGGCAAATCTCGCGACACCCGAAGCACGTGAGTTGCAAGCAGTTCCTTATGAACGCATTCCGAACGTCAACGAAACGCGAATCTTCTTGAGCCACAAATCCGTGGATAAACCTATCGTGTTTCGCTATTATTCTGCACTCAAGCTATTGGGCTTTGAGCCATGGTTGGATGAGCCAGATATGCCTGCAGGAACGAATCTTGAGCGAGCTATATTGCAAGGCTTTGAAGAATCGTGCGCTGCGGTGTTCTTTATCACGCAAAATTTCAAGGACGAAAAGTATCTGGCTGCCGAAGTGGACTACGCGGTGATGCAAAAGCGTAGCAAGGGGAAGAAATTTGCAATTATTACGCTGTGCTATTTGGACGATGCGCCTGTTCCCAAACTTTTAAAACCGTACATATTTAAGAGAGTTTCGAATGATTTGGATGGGTTCGCAGAATTGATTCGTGCATTGCCAATCGAGCTTAGTCCAATTCGTTGGAAAGCAGAAGTCGTGAGGGATTGAACTCTTCATGTCCATCGCCCGTCACCACGCCGAATGGCTTGCGCTGCTCGATATTTCGGGACCGTTTCTCTCGCTCCCCGTGTTATTGCGCGTGTTTCCGCAAGGATTGGACGTGCACGAACCAGATGTATTGCGCGAGTTACGCATGGGGTACGAACGGTGGTTGGAAGAAAAGAGCAAGACGCGCCCCGACCCCGCGCTGCATCGTGCGTGGGTGCGTTTGGTGTTGGAACGCACGCTCGGACTTGAGCAGCACTATCTCGCGCAAGGTCAAGCGATTCCTGAATCGTTGAAATGGGTTGCACCGCAGTACGGCGAAACACTGCGCCCCGATTTTGTATTGACCTCCGGTACGACCGCCAAGCCCGCGCTAATGATTTTCGCATTTCCACCCGAGCAGCGGTTGGATCGTCCGCCAATCGGCAGTCGTTTTCAAGAACCGTTGACGACACGGCTGATGGAAATTTTGCGCCAAACGGGTGTCGGACTCGCGTTGGTGACGAATGGCGAGGAATGGATGTTGGTCACGTCGCCTGATGTGAGCGGTGGGACGACAGGCTATATTTCGTGGTACGCGCATCTGTGGTTGGAAGAACACATTACTCTGCGCGCGTTTCGTTCGCTGCTTGGATTGCGGCGCTTTTATGGTGTGGCAGATGACGAGACCTTGGAAGCGATGGTGCGCGAGAGTGCGAGCGACCAGTACGAACTCACCGACCAACTTGGCGCGCAGGTGCGGCACGCGCTCGAAGTATTGATTCAGGCGATAGACCGCGCGAACCAAGAGCGTAATGGGATTTTATTGCAGGGCGTGAGCGAAACGGATTTGTACGAAGCCGCGTTGACGGTGATGATGCGACTCGTGTTTTTGTTTGCCGCCGAAGAACGCCGCTTGTTTCCGTTGGATGATGCGTTTTATGCGGACAGTTACGCGCTTTCGACGCTGCGCGCGAATTTGCGCGAGGTGGGCGACCAGTACGGCGAAGAATTGTTGGAGCGACGCTACGACGCGTGGTGTCGTTTGTTGGCAACATTTCGCGCGGTGTATGGTGGCGTGCAGCATGACCGCCTGAATTTGCTCGCGTATGGCGGAAGTCTGTTTGATCCCAATCGCTTTCCATTTTTGGAAGGACGACCGCAAGGTATAATCACAGAAGAAAAAATAGCAGAGCCGCTGCCGATCAATAATCGCGTGGTGCTTTATGTTTTGGAGGCGCTTCAAATTTTGCGCGTGCGTTTGCCGCAAGGCGGCGGCATGGAACCAAGGCGTTTGAGTTTTCGCGCGTTGGACATTGAACAGATTGGCGACATTTATCAAACGCTGCTCGACCATACGGCGGTGCGGGCGAGTGAACCTGTGTTGGGATTGATTGGGACGAAAAAACAAGAACCTGAAATTGAATTGGCGGAATTGGAAAGAATGCGCGCCAAAGGGACTGATGCCTTTGTGCAATTTTTACAAGAGGAAACGGGACGCGCGCCGAACGCATTGAAACGCGCGTTGGAAAATCAAACGGCGACGGATGGTTTTGAATTGGCGAAACTGCGGACGGTTTGCGCGAGCGACGAATTGTTTGCGCGGGTGCGTCCGTTTGCGAATTTGATTCGCGCGGATGATTTTGAAAACCCTGTGGTGATTTTGCCCAAAAGCGTGTATGTGACGCAAGGGATGACGCGACGGCAAACACAATCGCATTATACGCCACGCTCACTGACCGAGCCGTTAGTTCAGCACACTCTCGAACCATTGGTCTATATCGGACCCGCCGAAGGGCTGCCACAGCACCAATGGAAATTAAAACCCGCCGGCGAACTTTTGCAACTTAAAATCTGTGATATGGCGATGGGGTCCGCGTCTATTCTCGTCCAGACGGTGCGGTATTTGGGAGATCGGTTGGTGGAAGCGTGGGCAGAAATAGAACGACAGGAGGTGGCAGGCAATGGACAACAGGAAGCCGTCAGTGGTCGGTCGTTGGTGGTCTTTCCCCGCATCACCCCTGAAGGCAAACTCGCCACCGGCGCGCCCGACGAAGAACTGATTCCCCTCGATCCCGACGAACGACAGTTGTATGCGCGGCGGATTGTGGCGGCGCGGTCTGTTTATGGAGTGGACAAGAATCCGCTAGCTGTGGAACTCGCGAAACTGTCATTGTGGCTCGTGACGCTCGATAAGAATCGCCCGTTCACGTTTCTCAATCACGCATTGAAATGCGGTGACTCGCTGGTAGGCGCGGATGAGGATATGTTTGTGCGTTGGACGCACAGCAACGAAACATCGGCAATGCCGTTGTTTGATGAACAATTACGCGAGCAGTTGGAGGCGGCGCGGACAAAACGGCGTGAACTGGAAGCGTTCGACGTGCGCGACGCGCGCGACGCAGAACGCAAACAGCATTTGCTCGACGAAGCGAACGCGGCATTGGAAAATATCAAACTGGGTTGCGATATTGTCGTCGGCGCGCGGCTACTGAAACTCAAGGACAAGGAACGCGAGCAATTGTTGAATCGCGCGCTTTTGGATTTTGTCGCGGGAAAACCGCTTGAAGATGAATGGGCGCGGCATGCATACGATGCGGCGCGCAAGGTGCACGCATTTCACTGGTTTGCAGAGTTTCCAGAGGTGTTTGAGCGTGGGGGATTTAGCGCGTTTGTGGGAAATCCGCCGTTTCTCGGCGGTCAAAAAATCAGCGGCACATTGGGCGAAAATTATCTTGACTATTTGAAAGAAACTTGGTCACACGCACGAGGTTCTGCTGACCTTTGCGCGTATTTTTTCTTGCGTGCGTTTGAGAATGTTCAGCAAGGTGGAACCTTCGGATTGCTTGCGACGAACACAATCGCGCAAGGTGACACGCGCGAGTTAAGCTTGGAACATATCGTAACGCAAGGCGGGATCATATATCGCGCGCGGCCAAGCGTACTCTGGCCTGGTATGGCTGCCGTTTTTGTAAGCGTTGTTCAGGTTGCAAAAGGCAATTTTCTCGGAATCAAAAAACTAGAAGAGAGAACCGTACAATCTATTACTCCATCGTTGGACAGTGCGGTTTCACTGGCAATGCCAAACCGCATCTCACGGAATGATGGAATGAGTTTTCAAGGTCCGATCGTGCTGGGACAGGGATTCGTGCTCCAACCTCATGTTGCGCGTGCATTAATTGACAAGAATCCAAATAATGCTGACGTTATCTTTCCCTATCTTAATGGGGAAGACTTGAACTCTCGTCCTGATCAGTCGCACAGTCGGTATGTGATTAACTTCTTCGATTGGCCGATTGAGCGGGCAGCAAACTATTCAGATTGCTTTCAGATCGTTCGTGAAAAAGTCTATCCCGAGAGGCAAAAAATCAAAGATGATAATTCTACGAACAAACGGCGAAAGGAGTTCTGGTGGCAATTTGGCGCATCTGCCATTGAACTCTTCCGCGCGATTGCTCCGTTAGAACGAGTAATTGTCCGAACAAGAGTTACGAAGACGCATGCTCCAGTCTTCAAACAAAGGGCATTATCTTCTCTGATGCAACAGTTGTTCTGGCGTTTGACGACTATGGAAATTATGCGGTGCTCCAGTCTTCGTTTCACGAAGCGTGGGCATGGAAGTATGGTTCAACGCTTAAAACTGACCTCCGCTACTCGCCAACGGACGTGTTTCAGAATTACCCGTTGCCAATGATTGCAACATCTCTTGATCGGATCGGAGAAAACTATCACGAACACCGCCGCCAGCTCATGCTCACACGGCAAGAAGGACTCACCACCACCTACAACCGTTTCCACAATCCCGCCGAACACAGCGCGGACATTCAACGCCTGCGCGATCTGCACGTCGAGATGGACAATGCCGTTGCCGCCGCGTACGGCTGGACGGATTTGGATCTGAGGCATAGGTTTCACGAGACCGCGCACGGGATTCGGTTCACACTGAGCGAAGAGGCGCGGCGCGAGGTCTTGGCGCGGCTGCTACAGTTGAATCATGAGCGATATGAAGAAGAAGTGCGGATGGGGTTGCATGACAAGCGGAAGACTAAACTGGGCAAGAAGGAAACAGAGACACACAGGAAGAAAGGAAATAAGTGGAGTGTCAGGGACGCAGGTGAACAGAATCAGAATAGTCTGTTTTGAGAATGACCTCATCATTTGAATTCGTGGCTCGCTTGTCCTATTCATGCCATCTTCAAAGTTGCCAAAAAGTTTGGTCCCCGCCTCTGCAAAGAAAAGTGCAAAGCAGCTGCCGCTTCCCTTGCCAACGGCTCCCATCATCATCGTAACCGATGATGAGTTAGCCAACGCATGGAAGTGGATCGTTTCCGAAATCAATGAACGACCAGACCAGTGTGACAAATACTGTGTCTATGATCGTAAGGTTTGGGAAAACGGCGGTAATCCCATACCACTTGACACTACACCGGGCGTTCTGACACACCTTGCGCGCCTGTATCTGACGAGTCAAGTGCGGTACGCGCCACTAATTCGAGACTTGGTAAATGATGGGCGCTCGCAGAATGTCATGCTTCCGACGGGGCAGATAGATCCAGATATTAGGGGAGTAATCTTCGATGAAAAACGATTTCGGCATGCTCTTTCGGAGCATCTTGCATTTTGGACGAGCCTAGCTACGTTTTCAAAAAAGCCCACAACTTCAAAATTTATGTGCTCCCTGCCAAACGTCCAGCCCGAGGATAAGGGACCTGATGGACTACTCATGGCGGTAGGTTCGGCTCCAAGTGTCGAAATACATTCGGTAAAGAGTTCAACTGATAATCCCCGTCCCCTGATCTCAAGTGCCGGCTTTCGAAAGTCAGGAACGGCGTCGCCGAAAAAACAGCTCGATGATTTTTGGCGCAAAGCGAACCAAGCATTTGGGCTGATTCGGCTCGGGGATCTCGTGGACAACGTTGGTGCATATCTTGAATTGACTTTTTCGCAAGAAGTGCGTGCAGCACTCTTGGGAGATTGCGCCTATAACGCCGTGGTTGTCGCAGACGATCAATTTTCAGCCCCAGATCTTTTCGAGGGATATGAGCGAATCACAAACGACGTTATGAAACGAATCGCAACCTATATTGGCTCCCGTAACTGGAAGGAAGTTGCTACGGAAACACAAAGAATCGTACAAGAAATCCTTCGCGGTGCAGGGGTGCTGTAGATGTACTCGCCTTATCTTCAACAGTACATTGAACAAATAAGCAACATCGCAGAAGTTAATCCACACGATGTCGAATTCTTGCGCGAAACGCTTGCATGTTTCTTGGGGGCGTTTGGGAGGGCAATCAATGCGAGCACTGACCCAGAAGGGGATTTACTTCAAGTTTCAATACGATTGCTCTTGCTTGATGATGCTTTGGGACGTGTAGATGATCCCACAGAATTCGAGAGCATTCATTATCTTGTTGGTCTGGGTTTTGAACAGACAGGTGAGTTGTTGGCGCGTTTTTCATCGGCGAACTCGGAAGAGCCAGTGAGCCCCCTCGAGAGCGACGACTGGTTCGGATTGACTTTGGCTCTATTACATTATCTTGCAGGTGGTCATCGTGTTCAGGCGTTAAGTGTCATACGCCATTTGCAACGGCTTGCGAGGGCGCGCCAAGATGGTCCTTTCGGAGCGGAATACACGAGCGCGGCGCGCGCATTCAGAGCATTGCATTCGGGTTGGGCGGCACCGAATGCTGACGGCAATGCAGCTCCTAGTATTTGGGGGCAGCTTCTCTTTGAAGATTTCCAACCGCGCAATGCCACGGAAAAGAGAATTACTCGTCTGGCAAAAAAGATCCGTGATCGCAAAGAGGTTGCTCTGTACGATCTTGGCTTGGGTTTTGAAACAGAATGGCTTGCTCTACGTGGTATAAACGACCCTAGCGCAATCGAATTTTGGCAAGGCTATCTTGAAGAGTTGAAGAAGCGTGGAATTAGTAGCTTTACGCGTGAACAGAGAGGTAGTGGATTCAATGAATGGCTCCAGACTGACAAAGACTTACTCGTCGTATTGCCTACAGGTTCCGGAAAAACATTGATTGGTGAATTGAAAACGGCACTCACTTTAGCGCAGGGACGCCAAGTCATTTGGATTTTGCCAACACGAGCACTTGTGCGTCAAACGAGGCGCGAACTAAAGAGAGCTTTTTCTGCCCTCAAAGTGAATGTCGAGGAATTACCGACCACTGAAGATTTCTTACCTCTGTTTACAGAAGGCGAGCAACAGCCGCGGTTTGTTGCAGCCAGTACGCCAGAGAAACTTGCGGCACTGATACGTTCGAACCCGGCTGCAATTTCCGGAGTTGGATTGGTTGTCGTAGATGAGGCACAAATTCTCGCAAAAGAAGAACGCGGCACGACTGTTGAGGTGGTTCTGCAACGTATCCGAGAGATTGTTTCATCGTGCCAAATCGCATTGATGAGTGGAATTGAAGACAAACGCGACTTGTTGCAAAAGTTCCTCAATCGAATTGGAGGTGACTCCAAACCACTTATCTCGGATATTCGTCCAACCCGCAGGGTCTATGGAGTTTTACTTGCAGATGGTGATGGTGCTGAAAAAAATCGTCCTGTTGCCTTGCTCTATCCACCAGGAATTCAAAAAGAAAATGAACAGACAGTAGACCCTTTCAAATTGATTCTTCAAGATGTCGGACTTCCTGGAGATGTGACTGCCCCTAGGCTTGCGGAAAGATTTGTCGCGGCAGTTACACCGTCGGGTATACGTACAGTATTGTTTATAAGCCGTCCCGACTGGACTGAGCTCAAGGCACTGGGTATCGCAAAGAAAATGGAGAAAGATGCCGAAGAGCGCCATCTCCCATCGGAAGATATCGCAAGATTACAAGTCGAATTGGGGAGAACATCGACTCTTGAAATCACTGGCAGATTTGGTGTTGCTCCTCACCATGGGGGTCTGACACCACTGGAGCAGCATATCGTTGAAAAGTGGATACGAGACGAGGTCATAAACACGGTTACTGCAACGGCAACTTTGGCAGAAGGAGTCAACTTGCCATTTGATCTTTCTGTAGTGAGTTCTACAGATCGCTACAATGCAGAGACTAAAGCATACGAAGCGCTCACTTATTCGGAAATTCTAAATATGTTGGGGCGGGCTGGGAGAGCTGGATATGTATCCGATGGGATATGTCTTTTATCCGTCAAGCGCAATTTGAACAGAACCGCAGTTGAGGAATTGGACGTCTCAAGAAGTCTTTTCTTTCACCCTTACGAACCTTCAGCTGACCGGCTCGGACTTTCACGCCTTGTGGGAGTGGCAAACCACGCCCCAGTTGACATTCCGGAATGGCTCGAACAATTAGATGGGGCAAAACTCGCAGAATCGCAGAGTCTCATCAATTTTGTTCTATCAATTGGTGCAGATGCGGCAGATCCAGCAGCCGCGTTACGGACACGAATGCAGCTCTTCCCTTCTCTGCAAGAACTCTCTGAGGCGGAGCTACACACAACAATATCGCGGTTGGCAAAACTTTTGGAAAACATAAAAACTCGATCCGCGAACGACGTGGAGCTCATGCAGGCGTTGCAAAGGACCGGGATGCCTCTCGAAGTACTTGAATATTTCTTGAATGCAATTCGGAATATGCCCACACTCGGAGAGTTACCTCCAATGGAGCAACTGCAGTGGGCGGATCAAGTTGTGCAGGCAGCACTGGAACGCTGTTCAAGCAAAAAATGGTATGAGAAACTTTTGGAAGGAATGAATCTGTCAGAGGTTTTCAACAGTATCTTTGCATGGCGTGCTGGAATTCCATTGGTGGGCATTGAAAAAAATTGGGCATTGTCGGGGAAAGGAGGAATACCAAATCAAATCAAGGTCGGCAAATTTCTGAATCACAAGCTGCCAGTATTCGCGCAGTTCTGGGGCGCGCTCGCAGTGTGTGCTGAAATCTTGTCTCCAGCTGGAATCGTTGGAGAGTCAACTTTGCTACGCGCGCAAACATTCGTACGCGAAGGCGTGGAATCTGTCGAACAGCTTGAATGGCTCCGCGCCATTGGATATCTAGATAGGGTTCTGGCTCATACTCTTGCAAGAAAGACGGAACTTCTTCGAGGTGAAGAAGATATACGCTCATTCATTCGACATCAAATTAACAAGTGGCAACATGATCGGAATACTATTCCTGCTGACAGCGAAATAGAATTTGACGCGATCATCGGAGGTCTGGACGAACTTGGCTAAGAATCTTCGGAACTGGATGCAAATCCCAGAATTAGATTTCATGTTGTTGATATGAATCGCCACTCAATTAATATGAAACTTGACTTGCAAATTAACCAAAGCGATAGAGACACCGCTCAGCAATTAGTTCTGGCTATGCAAAATAGTCGGATCGTACAGGAACGACTGACCATCAATGTCAAAGGCACTGCGCCCGATGCCGACGACGAAAGAATCTGGCGCGAAATCATTGCGTGTCTGTTGACATCTCAGCAACGTTCTGATGCTGACAGTCCCATTAATCGGGTATTAAGGGCAAAGCCATTTCCTTTGACGCTGCAAAGATGCAAGGATGAGGCGCAGGAATACGTGATTCAAGTGTTGCAAGATGCAAAAGGGATTCGGTTTGCGGCAAGGATTGCCAAGAATGCGGCGCTTAATTTGCAGAAATTGGAAAACGGAGAATGGGACAATCTGCGAAAGTGGGAAGCAAAATTACGCTCGCAGTTGGCACAATATCCTATCTTTGAACATTATGTATTGGAACGAAAAGCGGCGCGGTATATGGACAAAACCTTTAAAGGATTTGGTCCGAAACAATCACGCAACTTTTGGCAGAGTTTAGGTTTAACGCGCTATGAATTTGTTTTGGACTCGCGGGTGATGAATTGGCTCCGTGAACTGGATTCATCGTTTCCGATCCCCGGCGATGCGCTCGCGGATGAAGATTTTTATGCATGGCTGTCGGATATTTTAAGAGAGGAGTTGTGTGTGCCGGCAGGAATTTTTCCCTGTGTACTCGACGCAGCCATTTTTTCGCGCTCGCAGCCCAAACGCAAACGAAACAAGAAAATCTGATTACCGGGGTGGATCATGACAAATGACAAACCAAAACACGCGTGGATGGTGCGTGCAGGCGATGACAATCAACTTGCGCCGCTCGTCGAAAAGAAAAAAGCGGTCGCTATCGGCTGGTGGGAGATGGGCGACATGTCAGGGCTCAAGACGCGTGACGAGTTCAAAGAGCGTTATGTGAAGACTTATCCCGACTATTCGTCCTCGCGTGTCAATGTGAACGCGGGACAGGTCTATCGTTTTGCTCGCAAAATATCCATTGGCGATTATGCGCTCACTTATGATAAATCGGTCCGCGAGTTACTCATTGGAATCGTTCGCGGTGACATGGAATACAAACCTGATGTGTTCGGCAAAGAGCATCCAAACATTCGCCGCGTGGATTGGCTGAAGCGGATTTCGCGTGATGCGTTTAATTCTAGTGCACGCAACAGTTTGGGTAGCGCCCTAACTGTGTTCAAAATAGATGAGCATTTGAACGAAGTGCACAAGCTTGCATCAGGCGAGACAGTTGTTATAGCTGAAGCAGAAGCCGAAGAGGAGATTCCGTTTCATGAAGAAATCAAGAGCAAAGCGGATGAATTGATTTCGGATCTCATCACCAAACTTGACCCATACGATTTTCAAGACCTCGTTGCTGGCGTATCACGCGCAATGGGTTTTCGTGCGAACAGCAGCACACCCGGACGCGACAAGGGAGTTGATATTGTTGCGTACCCCGATGCGCTGGGTTTCGGCAAGCCACGCATCAAGGTTCAAGTGAAACATCGTTCCTCCAGTGCAGGCGGTAGCGACTTGCGGAATTTTCTCGCAACGCTTGACCACGAAGAGAACGGGCTTTTTATTTCCACGGGCGGATTCAGCAATGATGCATTTGCAGAAAGAGACCGCGCCCGTGCGACGATCACGTTGCTTGACCGCGATGGGTTTATTGGACTGCTGCTCGAACACTATGAAAAGTTAGAACCTGAATTTCAAGCAAGGATTCCTCTGGTCAAAGTTTGGGTGCCTGCAAAATAGGAATCGAGCGCGAGCACAATGACAGCGAACATCACCACGTACTGCCTTGAAAAAATCACGGATTATTTTGAATTTGAGCGGCTATGCCATGACCTCATGGTTGCTGAAGGTTATTCGTCGCTAGAACCTCTCGGCGGTTTTAGTGATAAGGGACGTGATGCGATTCATGTCAATCAAGCGGGGGAAACAACAATATTTGCGTACAGCGTGCGTGAGGACTGGCGAGCCAAACTGGCTGAGGATGCGGATAAAATTCATAAACATGGTCATCCCCTGCACAAGCTTGTATTTGTCTCGACATCAGAAATTACCGCAGGGCAACGCGACGAAGCGCTCGCTTTTGTTCGCAATGAATACGGTTGGTTACTTGACCTTTACAACGTCGAACGCTTGCGTATCCTTTTGGATGTATCCCATCCTAACATTCGGCAACTACATCCAGAACTATTTCCCCCAGAGTTGTATCTTCAAATTGCCCCTCTCGTTGGAACAACGACGCAGGACCATCTCTTTATCAGTTATACGCCTGACGACCGAGTGCTTGCCGACTGGCTTGCGCGCAAGTTGACCGCCGAGGGCTATCGTGTTTGGTGTGAACATCTCTCGTTGCTTGGCGGCGAAAATTATCCGACCGATGTAGATGATGCGCTCAGACACAAGACTTTTCGGGTGATTGCCTTGTATTCTCTTGCCTCATTACAAAATCTTGAGCTTTTGCGTCAGCGCGCTCTCGCCTTGAACATTGCCGACGAACGAAAAATTGATTTTGTGATTCCCATTAATACTGATGACTTGGATCTCAGTATGCTTGACCGTAAGACGCAAGCTCTGATTTTTATCCCATTCTATTCCGGCTGGGCGAGCGGCTTTCAGCAGCTACTGAAAAAGTTAGATACGTTGATTTGTCCCAAACCGCTTGCTGATGGCAAAAGCTTGGCACTCGTGGCAATTGATGGCAAGGATGTCTTATCCAATGAAACCGAATTGCTCGGCTCGAATTGCTTTCCCATTCTGCAAATCCCAGAATTTATTCGCCGATACAAAGTGGGCAAAGAAATCTCTGGAGAGGATTTGGAAACGTTGCGGTTGCAATGGGCGGTTCGGCCAATTGGGGACACCTTGATTTTATCCTTTTCAAGTCCGCCCGATTGGGCAATGCAAAAATATGATTTGGAATTTTCTGCGAAAGCCCCGTGGACCAAGATGGAGAGCATTGATGGGGTCAATACACAAAATCTTGTTGCCGAGCTACTTCGCAAATCACTCTTGGTCAAATGCCAAGAGAAGGGGCTCGTACATTGCCCTGACACAGATCTCTTTTATTTTCCAGAAGGATTAGTCGAAGGCGAGCGATTGAAATTTATACAGCTCGATGGAACAAAAAACTGGGTAAATGCAACGGGCCAACGGACATTATGGCGTCCGAGTCATTCCGAAGAATACAAGTACGCGCTTGCGCCAACCTTTTATGTGGTGAAAAATCTTTTGGACCAAAGCGTCGTATTGATTCGACCACGAATTCGGTTCACGGACCTTGAAGGCACTCCGTACGTCAAGCGCGCAGCAAACACACGCAGAAAACATCTGTGTAAAGATTGGTGGAACGACGCCTGGCGTAATCGAGTCCTTGCACTGTCGCAATTTTTGGCAGATGAGGACATTATCACGATTGGGCAAGACGATGAGTTGATCTGCATTAGTGCCCACTCTTTTGCTTTTAGCGCGCCGCAAGGGATTGACGAAGCAAAATTGGATGAGCTTGCGCGCGAACGCAAGCTGCTTTCCGAAAGCATGGAAGATGATGACGAGGAAGAGGAAGAAATTGAAATAGGCTCAGAAGAAATGGCAGCGGAAGAAGAGGGCAGCGATGCATAGTTCTTTGATGATTTTTGATGAACCCGAGCTCGAGTTTAGATTCAACCAACGCGTGCAAGACCCCCACGATGGGCTTGGCTTGTTCGGTCCATACGATACTGACCTATCAACACGCCCTGCATCACTCTCCTACATCTTGATCGGCGCGCCAGAGGGAATAGAACTCTACAAGAATTGGGCAAAGCAAATGCTTCTCCCTGCGACGTTTGCGCCAAAGGCAAATTATCGACTGTGGCCCTCGTATCCAGGATTTGAAGCTGCTTTTGAAACCAATTGGTCTCCTGCGCCAGCAGGGATATTTTCCCTCGACCGCGATGCCCTGCTTACCGCCTCGCGACAACGCGAGCCGCATGAACGTGCCTTCGGAGTGGTTGAAAAATATCTTACCGAAATTCAAAAACTCAAAGACACAGATGACAAGATAGGGATTATAGTTTGTGTGGTGCCTGATGAAGTCTGGCAGAATTGCCGTCCAAAATCATTTGTGCCAAAACCAATTGGACAAGCTCTTTCCCGTAAACAGCTTGCGTCACGAAAAAAAGGACAGATGGAACTTTTCAACCAATTCAACCGAGAACAATACTTGCTTTCTCCCGATTTTCGTCGTCAGTTAAAGGCACGCTCGATGAGCGTTGGCATTCCACTACAGATTATTCGCGAGTCATCGCTGCGACCAGACGACGATAATAAATTCGGTCAACGTTCACTCACGCCGCTATCAGACCGAATGTGGAATCTGGGAACAACTTTGTACTACAAATGCGGAGGTAAACCTTGGCGTCTTGTGACGGCTCGTGATGGCGTGTGTTACATCGGGATTGCGTTTCGGCTTACGGGAGAAGGAAACACTGCTTGCTGCGCGGCACAGATGTTTTTAAACACAGGAGATGGAGTTGTCTTTTTGGGTCAATTCGGACCTTGGTATTCACCCGCCAAGAAACAATTTCATCTCTCTAAAGCCGCAGCAAAGCATTTATTGGAGGGCGTTCTAAAAACCTATGCAGACCAAGGTGGAAAGGAACTTACCGAGATTTTCCTGCATTCACGCTCAACTATTAACGATGAGGAATTTGAAGGATATGCTGAAGCTTGTCCACCGAATGTCAAACTCATTGGCGTAAGAGTCAAAGTTGATCGCTACGGAATTCGCCTCTTTCGGCCGGGTGACATGCCAGTGATGCGCGGCACTTTCTTGAGGCTTGGAGATCGCGCTGGTCTCCTTTGGGCAGCCGGTTTCAAACCAAGAATTGGTTCCTATGATGGTTGGGAAACACCTGCGCCATTGCGGCTTGATGTTCAACATGGCGATGCGCCAATCGAACGGGTGGCGCAAGATATTCTTGGTCTGACCAAACTCAACTACAACGCTTGCCATCTTGGAGATGCCCAACCTGTCACCGTTGGATTTTCAGATGCGGTCGGAGAAATCCTTGTAACGAATCCAACTGTAAAGGATCGCAAACCGAATTTCAAGTACTATATCTGAATATGCCTGACCCATCCACCGATTCGCCAAACAACTTTATTCTCTACCAACATATTCAGTTGGCGTATGACTATGTTACGCGGATGTCGGCAGAACCGATGTGGGGTGAGCCACTGGCGGTATTGAGCAAACTGTATCGCGCGCGCGTGCGCTCCGTTTTGGAAAATCGACAGACGACGCAACAGCCACCTGACTCAACCTTCCAACAGGTGCGTGAGTGGTTTCGTGATGAACGCGCGAAGAAGGCAAGTGACATTATCGTGGGACGAATCGAGGATTTTGAAATCGGCAGCGATTCGCCCGACCTCTTCCACAAAAATCAAGAACAGTATTGGGAAGGATTTCAACTCGACCGCGCGCGGTTGGAAGAATTGGGGTTGGAATCGTACGCAACCTATCTACCGATTCACTTCTTTTTCAGTGGTGACCTTTTTGATACGGATTGGGGAATTTACATTTCCGAAGAAGGAATGTTGCATCTCGCAGCAGTCTTATCTCGAGCTTGCAAACTTCGCTTTGGTTCATTGACACCAGAACGCGACGGGTATTTTGTTGAGATGGCGTACCAGATTTTGTTGCGTCATGAGCTCGAACATTTCAAAGTCGAATCATTTGCGTTGAACGCGGAACTTACATTGGGCAAACCGCTGTATGCGCCGTACTTGACCAAGGTGTATGCAGAAGTGTATCACACTGACAGCTGCCTCGAAGAAGCGCTTGCGAACGGCTCTGTTCTTGACAGTCGCGTGATTCACAATCTTTTCAACAAAAAACTGCATCCTCCGCCACCAGGGAAAAAGCCAACCTCACGATGGCGCGAAATCATCGCAAACGAATTTTTTTCAAACCAGCCCCCGGGCTATTCCAATTACGGTCTTCGTCGCGGCTGGCACGACCAAGATGATCCATTTTGGCAAAAGATGCGGCGTCGTGCGTTTTACTCGGAATTCGGTGGAGGGTATGACGAAAATTTCGATTCTACGCGTCGGCGGCGCGCAATGAATTTTCTTTGCAACCAAATTCTTCAGAGTTCACCTAACCCGGTGAAACGCGATGTTCCGTTTTTTGCCTTTTTGCCAGACAATTATTTTTTGCGCGCCGAGAATTTGGTGCCGATTCACATTGTCACTGTCCTTGACAAGTCTCATTCGTTTATCCAAATCCCGACGCCGCCGCGCAAACTCTGGGAGAAATTCCTCCGCAAAATGGGCTATTACCCCGTAGGACGCGGTAAAGGAGATCACGAGGTGTGGGAATGTCCTGGGCTCGGTCAGGTTACTGTGAATTATCACGACAAAGAATTGGATTGGAATTCGTTCAAATCATCTTTGCGAACTCTTGGATTAACCATTCGCGATTTTCAGCATTACAAACAATCCGGGAAACTACCTGTGATTAAGAGTGTAGACCCACATGTTCAAGCAATCCAGTGATCATGACCGAACCTCTCACTCCTCCCTCTTCCGCGCAACTTCGTGCCATGCTTCTTGACATGGTGTTGAAAGATTTGCTCGGTCCTGCGGGCGGCGATCAAGAAATTGTCGAGGAAGAATATGTGCGCGGGCGGTATATCCTTGGCTTGCTCGCGCCGAAAGGACAGAGCGCACTGCCCGACGAAGACGACGAAATTGCCGAAGCGGGCGAGGATACCGAAGAAGGCAAAGCGGAACCTGTTACGCCGCACGCGACGCGCATGTTACCCTCTTCGATCGGAATGAGTTTCACCGTTTCGCGCGACGCTACCGCCATTCAAGTCACCGCGCGCTATGGACGCTACGAACGACGCACTCGCGAACAGGTGGGTTTGGAAACCGAAGGCAAAAGTGTTTGGCAGCGCATTCGCGTTGAAGGGACTTCGGTGCCCATTCCCCTGCGCGTCGGGCGCATCGAACCCTGGGCAATTGATGAAAATTATCCGCAAGTGTTTGTCGAAGGTCTGATTCGTCAGATTGACCACGAGTGGATTGTAACTCTCTATCTCGTGAACGCGCAGAGCGAACCGCAGCGCAACAAAGACAGCGCGTGGGTCTTTCAACCCGAATTGATTGTCGAATCTCCCGACGGCACTCCGATTTTTACGAAATACCTACGCTTGCGCGACCGTATGAAAGCGAACGACGAAGACGAAACGATGAGGATGCTATATCGCAAGCAAGTGGAATTTGGTGTCGGTCACGGTGTTGCGATTCATGCGGACCTCGCGCCCGATTCCTTTGAACGCGCGGTCCGACTTGCCACACGCGTCGTGCCCACGTACGAACTTCCGCAAACCACGCCGCCAACGTCGGGCGAAATTCCCGCACTCGCACAAGCGTGCCTCGACATGAAGCGTTTAGCGGAATTGCGCGACGACGAATTTTCTGCCGCGCTCAATCCGGTTGCGGATGCGTATACGGATTGGATTCAAACGCAGCGGGCGCGTGTTACAAATCCATCCGCCGATCTCGAACCTTATTTGTTGTATGCGCGCCAAAATTTGGATAAATGCGAAACGGCATTGAGACGAATCAGTGCAGGGATTGATTTGCTCGCGCGCGATGGTCGGGCGGCGGAAGCATTTCGCTTTGCCAATCGCGCCATGTATTTGCAACGGGTCCATTCGCTGCACGCACAGGCGAAGCGCCAAGAACAAGAATCCACACTCGAGGATTTCGACGAACCCAAAAATTACACGTGGCGTCCCTTTCAACTCGCGTTTATTTTGCTGAATCTGCCGGGACTCACCGATCCGCATCACGCGGACCGCAGTGCGTCGCATCAAGCGATTGCGGATGTGTTGTGGTTTCCGACAGGCGGCGGAAAAACGGAAGCGTATTTGGGTTTGACTGCATACACGCTCGGATTGCGGCGGTTGCAAGGTGAAGCTGGCGGACTCGATGCCACGCGCGGCGTCGCGGTGTTGATGCGTTACACATTGCGACTACTCACCCTGCAACAATTTCAACGCGCCACCGCGCTCATTTGCGCGTGCGAGAGCATCCGCCGCGAGAATGTGGACAAATGGGGCGACGAACCATTTCGCATCGGCTTGTGGGTTGGACAACGGAGTACGCCCAATTGGACCGACGATGCCGCACAAGCGATTCAGGAAGCACACGGCAGCGCGCCGCGCGCCACTGCAATCGGCGGACGCGGGACGCCGCATCAGCTCACCAATTGCCCATGGTGCGGTAGTCCGATTGTGGGGGGACGCGATATCGTCGTCGAGCGATACAATGAAGGACGCGGGCGCACGCTGATATTTTGCGGCAATCCGATTGGTGATGCATGTCTCTATACGCGGAAATCCGCGCCGAATGAAGGGTTGCCTGTTTTGGTTGTGGACGAAGAGATTTATCGCCGCTTGCCCGCGCTCTTGATTGCGACGGTTGATAAATTCGCGCAGATGCCGTGGCGCGGACAAGTGAAGATGCTTTTTGGACGCGTGGATGCGTCTTGCCCGCGTCACGGCTATTGTTCGCCCGATCTGGATTGCCCGCAATCTCATCCAAAACGCGGGCGATTGGAACGCGTCACAAAGCAACGTATCAAACCGTTTCGTCCACCCGACTTGATTATTCAAGATGAACTGCATCTCATCAACGGTCCGCTTGGAACGCTCGTCGGTTTGTACGAAATCGCAGTTGATCGTCTCTGTTCCTGGGAACTCGACGGAAAGCGCGTTCGTCCGAAAGTGATTGCTTCGTCGGCAACCATTCGTCAATCGCAGCGCCAAGTACATGACCTTTATTTGCGACGTGTCGAAATTTTTCCGCCGTCGAGTTTGGATGTCGAGGACAATTTTTTCTCGCGTCAACGCGTGCCGTCGTCCGAATTTCCCGGGCGTTTGTATCTTGGCATCTGCGCGCCGGGTGAACGCAGCAAAGCCGTGTTGATTCGCGTGTATGTGGCATTCCTCGCCGCGGCGTGGACCCTGTACAGGTATTACCCGTACGATGCCGATCCGTGGCTCACACTTGTCGGATATTTCAATGCGATCCGCGAACTTGGCGGCACGCGGCGTTCGGTCGAGGATACAGTGCGGGCGCGTTTGCCGCGCATGGATCGGCGCGGTTTTGCGAAACGGTATCTCGGCACGTACAGCATTGAAGAGCTCACTTCACGCAAAGGCGCGACGGATATTCCAAATATTTTGGACCGCTTGGAAACTGTATTCGACCCCCAAAAAGAAAAACAATCGTCTGCGTCGAATAAAAAGCCGCTCGATATCTTGTTGGCGACGAACATGATTTCGGTTGGTGTGGATGTGCCGCGTCTCGGATTGATGGTCGTGGCGGGACAACCGAAATACACGGCGGAATACATTCAAGCGACGAGCCGCATCGGGCGCAGCAAACCCGGTCTGGTTTGTACCGTCTACAACTGGGCGCGCCCGCGTGACCTTTCGCATTACGAACGCTTTGAGCATTATCATGCAACATTCTATCAACAAGTAGAAGCACTGTCGGTCACGCCGGTTTCGCCGCGCGCACTGGATCGCGGCTTGAGCGGCATTTTCGTTGCCTTGATTCGTCTTTTGGCGAGTGATTTCAATGCGAATCAGGATGCGGGGAAACTCGTCCGTGAGCATCTGATTGTGCAAGAAACGTTGAATGAAATTAGTCGTCGTGCGGGACTTGTACAGGAAGACGCGGCGCTAAGCGAATTTGTACGTCAAGAATTGAATGCGCGGCTGGATCTTTGGTTGGCGCGTGCGGCAAAGAATCAGGCAGGCGGGAGTATTCTCGGTTACGAGACCGAACGCGACCAGCGTACGGTAGGATTGCTTCAAGACCCATATCGCGGCAAGTGGGAGGAATTCACCGTTCTCAATTCTCTGCGCGATGTCGAACCAGCCGTAAATCTCATTTTGAATGATTATGGTGGTACAACCTCTACTAGCGCAGTGGAAGAAACGCACGTAGCAGACGGCCCGGATGGAAGCGTAGAATGAGCCTCGGAATCAATCTCGAACATCCGCGCGTGGGACAACTGAGCCCCAGTCAATTGCTTTATACCTATGGCATCGGCGCGATTGTGGACCTGCCGCAGCTCGCGGTCTTGGTGATGGGTCTTGACGAATGGACAGTTGACCCGAGCGTTGTGCGCGAGATTTCCGAACCGCGCCTCTTGCGTCTGGTGCGAACACAATTGGGCGGCGAAGTGCAACGGCTTTTATCCTTGCCGACAAGCCGCGAGGACGAAATTGCCAGTCCCTTTGACCCGCAATCCAAAATTGGCGTACCCGTTTCGATTTTCCCCCGTTGGCTTGTTTGTCCATCGTGTCGAACGCTCGCGCGGCGCGATTCGGGTTTGTTTGAACTCAAAGTGGATGCTTTTCGCCCGGACCGCACCCATTTTGAACACATTAACTGCAACAAGCCGGGCAAAAAGCCGACGGCGGTTCCGGCCCGTTTTATGGTGGTTTGCGAGAATGGACACTTGGATGAATTTCCGTGGATTGAATATGTTCACTATTTCGAAACGCCATGTGCCAGTCCTCTGTTAACGTTGTTCGAATACGGACCCTCAGGCGAAGCGCGCGATTTACAAGTGAAATGTTTGAACTGTGGCAAAGAGCGTGTGATGGCGCAAGCGTTTGGCAAGGACAATCGCGAAAAAATGCCGCAATGTACCTCGCGGCGTCCGCATCTGCGCGACTATGAAGAGAGTTGTGATCATCACATGCGCGCGATTATTTTGGGCGCGTCAAATTTATGGTTCCCAGTGGTGTTTAGCACAATTGCGATTCCTGCGGCGACGGACGAATTGGACTTGTTGGTGGAACGCGAATGGGCAACGCTTCAACATGCGACCAGTTTTGACATCTTGAATGCGTTTCATCTGACAGGACAACTTGGCGCGTTTTCAAAATTTTCAGTGCAAGCGATTTGGAGCGCCGTCGAGCGCAAACGCGCACAAGAAGCGAATGAAGCGATAACTCCTGCGCCCGAACTTTTGGACTTGAAACTACCAGAATGGGAGATGTTCTCAAATCCGAATCCGCGTTTGACCTCCCCCGATTTTCGCTTGCGCGTTCTGCGTGCGCCAGTGCGATATCAAAAAGCAATTTCACAGGTGGTCCTGGTCGAGCGAATGCGCGAAGTAAAAGCTCTGGTTGGTTTTACCCGCATTGATGCGCCGGACGAACTGACCGAACCCGGGCAAGAGCGCGCCCAAGTGATTGTGCCGTTGTCCCGCGCTTCTGCAAGATGGACACCCGCCGTCGAAGTACGCGGCGAAGGAATCTTTATTCAATTCGACGAAGCGCAGATGCAAACATGGTTGAGCCGCGCGGCTGTGAAACAATACGAACGCACATTTTGGAACGCGCACACCGCATGGCGTGAAGCGCATGGTGTTAGTCCCCCTGAAACCAATTATCCAGGTTTGCGGTACGTGTTCCTCCATTCCTTTGCCCACATGTTGATGCGACAGCTGGCGATTGAATGTGGTTATTCGCAAGCGAGCGTACGTGAGCGAATCTATTCGCGCGAGTCGCAAGCGGATGGTGGTCCAATGGCAGGGGTTCTGATCTATACTGCGGCACCGGATAGTGAAGGCACACTGGGCGGCTTAGTCAATCAAGGGGAACCAGAAACGCTTGAACAACATATAGCGCGGGCACTCGAAGACGCGCTCTTGTGTTCTTCCGACCCAACCTGCGCGGAACATGCACCTGGGCACAATCTTGCTTTACATGGTGCGGCATGTCACTCTTGTCTGTTTGCACCCGAGACATCGTGCGAGCGCGGCAATCGCTATTTGGACCGTGCGCTCCTTTCCAAAACGATTCGCCGCGAATCACTCGCGCTTTTCGAATGAACATGTCAGATGCGTCATTGGAACTCAGCCAAGCCATTCGCGAACTGGCAGCGGCCTTGCCGTATGAGCTTGCCGAGACGATGGCACTCGCAATGTTGGAATACGATGGCACAGAAATTGCCTTGAATCGCACTCGTGTCTTGAGCCAAGTTTCCAATCCCAACCTCCGTGCGCGCATTTCGCGCATGTTCGATCTCGCCACCCTTCAACCTCAAATGACTCCTGTTGCGCTGGGACTTGCTCTTGCTACTGCCGCGAAGAGCGAACATGCAGCTCGTCTAGCTCCTCAACTCGAATTGGTGTGGACTGGACCGACAAGTCGGGCGATTCCGCTTCGCCGTACAGAACAAACGTTTTTGCAATTGATTCACGAAGCATCTGAGCGGCTCTTGATTGTCAGTTTTGCGGTATATAAAATTCCGTCCATCGCCAATGCGCTAGCAACCGTGGTCGCCAAAGGAGTGCAGCTCACACTTTGTCTTGAATCTGCAAATGTAAGTGAAGGCAAAATTGCTTACGACACCTTGAAAGCATTCAACCCGCAAGTCGCGCAGAGAGCGACGCTCTTGTTTTGGCCTCTCGAAAAACGAGACAAGAACGATGATGGCAAATTCGGTTCTCTGCACGCAAAAGTCGCGATTGCCGATGGCAAGACGATGTTCTTGTCGAGCGCAAATCTGACAGATTACGCAATGAATCTAAATATGGAACTGGGCGTTGTGATTCGGGGTTCCGCACTCCCCGCACTGGTGGAAAAACATTTTCAAGAGCTAAAGGGGCAAGGGACACTTGTGCCTATGAAGGATGTGCTTGGGTAACGTACGGGTATGCGCCAAAGTTTTGCAACATGACAAGTTTCGAGCGCTCGCGTACACTGTGTGCACAGTCCCATTCTCATGCCGCCCGCATGTATACCCCTGCAACGACACCAGCCCAGCAGACGCGCTCACCGCCTACGAGAGAATCATCCTTGGCGGAATCTGCCGGTCGGACGCGCACGCGCTTCAAACCTTATCGCAAGCCAACTAAAAACTTTGATGCCCACCCTCCAACTCGAGCGATGAAACGAAGGAAAATGAATAGAATTACAGACATCACGGTACGAGTTCAGTTGGTTTCGCTCGATTTCGATTCGTGTGTGTTCCTGCTTCTTTATTGGCAATCAATCACGATTTATATATGACTCTTCCCGTTCGCATCTCATCAGGTTTCGGCGGCAAAGGACGAAATTCTTCAAAACAATAGGTGCGCTGTCCATTAAGATCAATCCATACTGGCTGGTCAACGACGAGTTTTGCGAGCAGGATCGTTTGCTGTTGCGCGAAGAGGACCGGCGCAATTTGGCGTAAAGGGGGATTTCCTGAATCCATCTCCGTAGTGACCTCGTTTGCGATTTTTATCAGGTGCCGCATGCGGTCCGGACTATGCGTTACCATCAAAATGCGAAGGGTTTCGTTCGGATTCTCTGGCAGAATGTGCTCAATCACCCCCGCGTAATAGCGCGCGATTTTTACTCGTATCTTGTCCTCGTTGCTACGCGTCGTGTCAATTTCGACAACAAAGGGCACGACACGTCCTTTCCCTTTTAACATTCCCCGTCCATCCGGCAGGAAGGCGTACTGTTTGCCGCTGATTGAAAAGTACAATCGGCTCTCGGTTTCGGAAAACCATTCCAATTCCAAATCGCGCGCGTTCATCGCTTGCGCCAATTTCGCGAACAGAATATTTCCGAGACGGGTGTGAGACCACTGTCGAACGAGCCGCTGAGTTTGCTCGGGAGACCAGAGTTTGGCTTGGCGGTAGCGTTCGAGTGCCTCGCCAAATCCATCAATCGCTGCCAAATACCTTTCGCCGCGTTCCGTCGTCGCGTAATAGCGAGTCTCCATTTTGCGCTTGAACTTGCGCGCGTCCATCGCAATTTCGGCGACTTGCATTATTGCATCCGACAATGGCGCAGTTAGCGATTCTATCAAATTCATCGCGACGAGTTTTTTAAGCCCCGCTGAGATTTGCGCGCGGTCGCACCGCATCAATATTGCCATCTCTTGTTCGGAAAGCAATGGATGCGCGGCGATCAGTCGAATGAGTCGGTGGTCAGTGGACCGAATTGACAAATTCAACGCCGCAAGATCGTCTGCGGCAATCCCCACCGTCCTGCCATCCGTCGGGGGAACAACAAGCACCGGCACTTGAGATTGAACACGTATTACCGTGGCGCGCGAAGACGAGTGCGCCAAACCCTTTGTCCATCCGCGTTCGTCTGCCAAGAGCATGCGTCCTTCGCCAGTCTCGACTTGATGCCATATCCTCTGGGCGGGATTTCCGCCTACCGCATCCACGTCCGCTTCTAGTGCAATGTATATGCCCGGCAGAGCAAGTCGATTGCCCGTCGCAATTCCTCGAAACAGTCCGATATAATCACTCCGCCGATACGCGTTGTGCGCGATCACCACGAGCGAGGGCATAAGCAAGTTGCCGTCGGTATCAAAAACACGCCGCGCGTTTTCTGCCTTCAACCACCTCACGAATCGCGCGCGCTGCGCTTGGACTGGCACGTTGGGATTATCGTATTCGACAAGTACGCGAAGGTAGCGTTCAGCATCACAATGCTTGAGCGTGACTTCGCCGTGAAATTCAACTAACCGTGTGGCGTTCCCTTGCTTGCCCTCGACTTGGATTTCTTCTTGCCACGCCATCACTTGCCACCTCCACACCGGTGAAACTGGCGCGTTGATTGTCGCAAGCGCGACGGACTTGCGAGGTCCGGTGTCCGATGGATTGTAACCCTCCAAAATCTTGACGAACCGCCGTATCATCGTCACGCGTTCCAAATTCAACACAAGCCACGTCATGCGCCCACGCCGATAAGCATAAGCACGTGCTAATTCGGATGGTCTCACGCCAAGATGCTGTCCAAGTGCGCTCACACCTTCTGGCGTAATCGCCCAAACACTTCGCAGCGCGGTATGTTCGCGCGTAAACGTCCATCGTTCGGCATAGCCGCGCGCCCGCAAAAGGCTCAGCGCCTTGTTCACGCGCACCGTTGCGCCGAGATACTCTCCAATCCACGATGGATCGAGATATGGATGTCGCAACAGCACCTTGAGTACTTTTAATTCCGCAACCCAGAGCGGACGTGAGACGTTTTTTGTCGCGAGGTCATGTTGTTCTCTCGTATCGGTCATGCTTGGTTCCATTCATAACATTTGCGAAAACCGTATTCATCAATCTCTGCTGTTGCGATTTTGAGAATGCGCCGCACAACATGTTCTCAATCGCGCGGTAAGCGTTTGTGTTCGTGTCACGATAATATCTCACACTCTTCTTTTCATCCCTGTTTCAAATAATCCTGCAGTACTCGCTTGCGAACTGGATGCCGCAAATGCCGCAACGCTTTCTCTTTTATCTCCGCGATCCGTGCGCTCGTCACTCGCATCTCGGCCCCAATTTCTCGCAGTACACGCGCAGAGTACCCCTCCAGCCCAAAGTAGCGCACAATGACAAATCTTTCTTTTTCGGGCAGCGACTCTAGAACCTCCGATAGTTGCACGCAAAGCACAGTGGGGGCTGCTGCTTCAAAATAAGGATCGCCGTCCCAAACAATGTCACGCTTGTCTAGATGCGCAATTGGAATCTCTTCGCCGAGAACAACATACTGTCTCCAACCCGGCCACAAAAATTCCGGGCTGCATTCCAAGAGGTCTGAAAAGTCGACGACTTCGTCCCACGTCGGCGGACACATCTCTTCCAATTCCACAAGACGCTGCGGCGAAACTCCGATTAGCAGTTCAATTTCTTTCGGTCCCAAGTTTCTCTCACGGCACCTTCGCTTCAAAGCCACATTGGAGCAAATACTCTGTTCCAGAACCTTATGCCATGCGTTGATCAACGCAAAGAACAAGGGGAATCGCAAATGTTCCGCAAGATAAAATAACCACAAGACATCCGATAACCGTCTTTTCACCTTTCGATGTCGGACAGATGCAACACGTATTCGTCGTATCGAAACAGCAACACCTTCGGGTTGGTTCAAATTCGTATTCGTCGCATCTGCGCCGCGGCGGTCCGATTCCACCCTTTCGGAGGATGCGCTCGGTAGCAACGACGATACATCTCGGGCTTGGGTTCGGAGTGCCGAGAGCGCGCGGTCGTTCGGGGGAATTTGTAATGGTTCAGTATGCAGCGCGAGCGCTGCGTCAGTGATTTCGATTGATGGAGAAAACGAGCAAATGGAATTCGTACTCAGGGGAGTGAGTTGCTCAAAAGTTGCTTGAGGAATCGCGATAAGCGAAGTGTTATTGTGCGGTGTAACAACTATCAACTCATTCGTGGCACGTTGGCGCGATTCTTGTTCAGAGGAAAGAGATTCGTGGACCGCGTCCAACGATTCCACACGCTGACGCAGCGCGGCAACATGTTCTTGTTCGCGCTCCGTGCCCGCACGCAATGGTATCCTGCAGCTCGCATTCCTATCGGCATATTCAAACACCACGTTCCCGCGCTCCCAGTCGAGGACGCGAACATGTGCAGTGTCCTTCAATGAAATTGCGATGTCGTCAAGAAGACTTTGAAGCGCATTGACTGCCGCAACGATCCACGTCATTGCAAAAAATAAGACACGCGAAGACAACAATAATTCTGATACGTTGCCTGCGCGTTCAACCAACTATTTTGACGCAAGTAGAACGTTCCGAATAGCAATACATCCTCCACTCTCGCGCAACGACCTCTCGCCCGCGCCCTTTCGTTGCAGATGGAAATTCACGTCTCGTTCAACTTGCCCATCGGATCAAACGCGTAGAATTTGCCATAGAGCATGAACAGGAATTCGATCCACGTGGGACCCAACCGATTCTTTTCGATGGAAAAGAGGACCTGCGGTTCGCGATGTTTTCGCCGCGCCGCCGCATTCTCGCGCCACGTAGGATTGAGCATGATTGCTACATCGGGTTCATAGTTGATGCTCGAATTGCCCCACAAATCTTCAAAGCGCAGGCGGTCGCGGCGCAACCCTTCCTTGTCGCCCGCCGCAACTGCGACCACAGGGATACGCCGCGACAGCGCCAGATTTTTTAATTCTTCGACGACGACCTGCACTGGGTCTTTGTTCTCGTGCAGGTGCGGCATCACCGGCACTTTTTGCAAATAGTCCACGAACAACACGAGCGAATCCAAACGTCCTTCCTCTTTTACGTACTCGACGTACTTGTCGAACACCTCTGGAGTCGTTTTGCGCGGATCGCCTTTGACCAAGTAGAGATATTCCCAATACTCATTGATTCGCGCATACGCCGCGCGCGCTTTCGGCAGTCGATAGAGTACTTTGTCCAATCCCTCTTCGACTTGTGCTCCGTCCATCGGCATGTTCATCTCGCGCTGGATTTCGTTCATCGTCACGCCGTCCTTCGCGGAGGGATTCGCCACGAAACTCTCCATACAAATCAAGCGCTGTTCAAGGTACACCGGTCCATGCTCGTAACAAACATACAACGCGCCGATTCGTCGTTTCACGCGGTGCCCCAAGCGCGCGCCCTGCGCGCCCATGAGCGCGATGTTGCGCGCCATTTGCAGCGCAAAAATCGTTTTTCCAACGTTCGATGGGCCGCCGATGAGGAGTAAACTTTCGGGCACCAGTCCTTGCCCGATGTAGTCGTCAAGCGGAGAAAAGCCCGTGGGTAGCGCAGTGTGAGACTCCAGCGCGCCGTCGCGTAGATGCCGATCCAAGTCGGACGTGACCTTGAACAAGCTCGCGGGCGGCTCAGTACCCGCAGGCAGCGTGAGCAAAATGTTGCCGCTGCGCGTCATGTTCGCCCTCGACGCCGCGCACGACGAGGAAACGCACCGCGCCCGCGCGAGATGCGATTTTCGGTATGCGCTTCTGCGCGGCGCCGCGCAGAAACTTGCTGTTTGCGGACTTTTCCGGTTTCCGCTCCGGGACCTTGGCTCACTGCGTGTTTGCCATTTCGATTTTCGTTTCCATGCAGCACGCGACCTAACACCGCGTGAACCCGTGGATTCTTTTTCATCTGCACGCGCAGCGCGCGTTCATAGAGGCCGCGTTCTTTTCCTCGCTTTTCCAGCGCCAGCACATTTCGCGCAAATTGCTCCGCCCACGCCTTGGGCGCAGCGGTGGATTTGACCGCCCGATCTTGTTTGGCAGACTCCCCAAGAAGGCGTCGTACGGCGGCAAGTTGCTCGGGTGGCTTTTTGAATTTGAGAACGCCGCGCAGCGCGCGTTCGGTCAGATGTCCCTGCTCTGCCAGTTGCAGCGTTTGCTCATCCAACGTCAAGAGCAGCAAGTATTGACGCACACGCCGCGCTTTGATTCCATTCTCCGCGCCCACACACTCTTCGAGTTCCAGCAAGCCCGCAGTTGGCATCTCACGCTGCAACTCGTCCAACCGCGCGGCGAGACCCTTTGCCAATTCAATCGGGGAAAATTCGGCGCGATGGACGTTCTCTGCCATCCGTCGCTGCAGCATCTTGTCCGATGCCATGCCAACCATCGCGTCGATTTGCTCGTACTGCGCTTCACCGCGTTCAAAAAACAAAATGAGATGCGACAGCCAGCGACGCTCGCCCATCTCAATCAGATATGTTTCCCCTTCGTTCGGCAAGAGGCGTATCGGCGCAAGTTGTCCAACTTGCGTGATCGAATTTGCCAAATCGTCGAGACCTTTCAGGAATTCGGCCAGGCCAGTGTGCGTCTCGGCGCGGCGACGGAGCTGTTGCAAAAAAGCGCGATGCTCCATTCCGTCGTGGAGAGGGGCGACGAGCTCACGCGGCAACCGTTTGCGTGGATTCTCCATCGAAGGGAAAATTCGCGTGATGGCGATTTCTTGGACGTCTTTTTTGCTTTTCATGGATAAACCTCGAAGTGATCCACTACAAAGCGGCGCGTGGACTTGGCGCAGTACGAGCTTTTGGCTTTGCTGCAGCGTATTTCCAAAAGATGCGGCGCGCCGTCATTCGCCAGAGCGATAGTGATGTTCGCAAATAGGGGTTGGCTCTTGTGCGGATTGGGTTTGCAAAGATCCACACTTTGCGGCTTTTGTTTGTCAATGCGAATTTCGATATTTCCATATCCTTTGCCGTACGCCGTTCCGAACTCCACTTTCGATCCCGTTACGAAAAGTCGCACTGCCGTTTTTCCTGCACACTGCTTTGCGTCATCGCAAGCGCTGTATCCTCCGTCGCTCGCCTCCGCATTTGGGACGCTGCGCCATGTTCCTTTGTAGGAGAGCGATGAAATATCTCCATCAGGAATGTGCTGAACAATTCGTTTGGGACGCGGTGTCTTGGAGCGCTTTGGGGTAGGCGTCGTAGCATCGGGTGTACTGGAATGGGGGGCAGCGATTCTCGTGCGCGCTGGGTTAGGTGTAGGCACAGCGAGCGCAAGGTCATCCGCTGCGGTGACTGCGCCGTTGCGATCGCTGCTGAAGGCGGATTTGTGCCACGTGATTTCAAGATAGACCGCGTGCAAAAGGTCATTGTCATCAATGACCAAGTCGTTACCTTCGTTCAAGCCATACGTACTTCGGATTGCTTTGGGGGAAGTCCATTTGCGCTTAGCAAAATCTGCATAATAGATGTCGTAATTGCGACCATCAATGTTTTGCATCCAAATGAGATGGGGCTTGCCTTTAGAATCGAGAACGGCATGAGAACGAAACGAACCGGTGAGACTCGAAGGATACACAACGCTCTGCCACGTTCCCTTTTTGAACAGGCGCGTGGCGAGGCGATACGCATTTCGACTGTCCGACCAACTCACGAACACTTTGCCATTCCGCGCCGTCACATTGGGGTCTTTCCCGCCGCCGAGAGCGAGCGGCTTGCTCCACGCGCCGCCGCCCAGTGGACGCTGCGTGTAATAGATGCTCTTGCTGTCACTCCAATACACAACGTGGATCAAACCCGTGGAATCGTCGATCGCGATTTGGGGATAAAAGTGGTGCGAGCTCGGCGCGCTCACCGCATCAAAGCGCCAACTCTTTCCCGGTCGCGCTTGGGCATGATAAATCGTCCCGCCCCGCGAAAAGACAATGTGCCTCGTCCCGCGCGTGTCCACTGCAGCCGCGGGATGATAATCCGCCGTCCCATTGCCTGGAAGGAGCTGCCGCGCTCCTGGCTCATTCGTGAATTGCACATAGCCGATCTGCATGAGCGCGCCGACGCGTTCCTGCCAAACAACGAATTTGGTGTTGTCGAGAGCGATCGCGAGAGAGGGGAAATAACTGTTGTTAGCGCTTGGGTTGATTGGGCGCGCATAATTCCATATGCCCTCCGGACTGCGATACGAATAGAAAATCTGCCAATACTGTCCCGTGGGCGAATCTTTCCAGACCGCCCACTGCGTTCGATCCGATTCGAGCGCGGTCGCGATGTCGTCGCTCGCCATGTTCGCGCCCCAAATTTCGCGCGGTGCGAACCATTGGGCTGCCTCTGCAAGATGTGGAGTTACGGCAATGCAAATGAACCCAGCGAAAAGCAGCAAAGAAACATATGCCGATTTGCGTCGCCAAAATGCTGTCCGTTCGATCATTCAATTTCCTCCGGAGAAAAATCCTGTTTGCACTTACAATTCCACTTCCTTCAACTCGGCAAGCGAATGCGCTTTAACGCAACCTTGGCAGTTGTAGTATCCACTGTCGTCGCGCGTCGGGCTGCCAAACGAGATTGAATTGCTCTACTCCGAGTGGTGCGCGAAAAAAGAGTTCGCCACGTATCGTTTGGTTCTTGCCCAATTGCTTGACAGTACCCTTGTTTAATTGATCGATTGCATTCCACAGCGCGTTGGTGTACGGTGCAGAGATGTCAGACGCGTATTCTTCGCGCGCGGCGTCGTCAACCAACCAGACGGCAAACGGAAACCCAGTTACATCTTTTGGCGGATCGGCATAATTCGTCAGTGTGAGAGTCAGTACCACGTACTGCTGCACTCGATCCTCATCGGTTGGATTTGGAATCCTCTGAGTCTGAACTTGAGCAATCGCAAAGCGTAGTCCGTCATCGTCTTGATAATATCCATTGGGCGCGGGTTGCACCTCCGGTGTCGGAAGCACGACGGCTTGCGGCTCGTGCGTTTTCTCGATCGTACCGTTTGGAGGCATCTGAGCACGCGCGGTTTCGTTTACCACCGGCACGATGGGCTGTGCGGCGTTCGCACTGCCGCAGGCCGCAGCCAGCAAACCAAAAAGCAAAGCGACAAGAACACGCATGAGCCGGCATTGCATTCCGATTTGGTTCTAGTGCGTACCGATGACGAGCGCGAGGACCAACGCGCAGAGTGCGGCAGGAAAAAAGAGGAGCGTTTCCATCGGCGAATCAACAACAGCACGCGCCTCGGGCAAATGACGCCGCGCCAAATACAATCCGCCGATGAGCGCGAAATAAATCGGGACAAAGAGAACAATCGTCCAGATCAAGAGCGAGATTGGATGGAGCGCGCCCGCTGTCATTGCTCCGCGCCTCCTTGCGTTTGTTTCTTTTTGCCGCCCTTGCCAATCGTCTTGATCAATCGTTCGCCTTGCGGTTGGTTCGATTCCGCGTTCGCGGATACGGCATCAGCCTTCGCCGCATCAGTCCAATCTTCTGCCATACCCTCTGCGCTTGGATGCGCCGTGCTTGCATTCGGCTCACCTGGCGTAGGCGCGCCCCGCGCATTGTCCACCGCTTGCGCTGCGCCTTCGAAATCAAAAACATCCTTAGAATCATTACTCGCTCCTTGGGCAAGAACTGAGGTGGTTGGCATCGCGCTGCCCCCGTTCCCTCCCATCACGCTTTCTGCATCGGGCGGATTCGCAAACCGCATGCGACGCTGGTCTTTTTCTCCGCCCCCGCCAAGCAGCAAACCCTTAACCTTGTTCATCTCACGTCCATACCAATAGTTCCAGAAGGCACTGCGCCGCTGTTCGACCTCATGAACGAGACGCGTATAGTGCTGCACGCGCGCCAACACCTTTTCGGCAACGGCAGAATCTTCGGCGCCCGGTTTTTCCGTTTCGACATGCATAATCGGCGCGCGCGTTTTGCCAATAGATGTTTTGACGTAGCACGTGTGGCGTTCCAGATTGATGATGTCCGTCGCATCCACTTCGTCGTCGAGCTCGTGCCGCAGCATATCCGCATCCTCGGCGGAGGTTTGGAACACAAACAGCGTACTGACGTTCGAGAGAATGGACGCGCGCAGCGTCGCACCCAATTCATCCAACTGTTTGAGCGCCTGCGTCGCGAGCACGAAACTCGCGCCCATCTTTTGCAGTTCCGCGAGCAGCGCGGGATAGTCCACACCAGGCAGCGATTGAAATTCGTCGATCACGACGAACACCTTGGCGCGCTTGGTCGGATCGCCAACGCGCATTTGCTCGCCGATGGCAAAATTGATATTGTCGAGCAAGATCGAACCGAGCAGCCCGCCCGCGTCCGGACCGATGATACGATTCGCCGTGTTGACCAACAGAATCTGGCGTTCCGCCAAAACATTCCGCAAGTTGAGCGTGGAGGAGGATTGCCCCACAATGCGTTCGACGACTTTGTGTTCCTCAAAGCGATGGATTTTGGTATGCACGGGATTGACCACTTCGACGCGCATATAGGGCGGCATCTGCTCATAGTGCAGCCCCCACCATGCCAACACCGCTTTGTTCTGAACGTACTGTGCCAAGAGTTTGCGGCGAAACGGATCCATGGTAAAGAGCATCGGAATGTCGAGAATCGTAAATTGTGGCTCGCCGACAGCATGCAATTTTTCATTCGCCTCGAGCAGCGTGTGCATCGAATAGCGCAGTGCATCCTCCATGCGCGGACCCCAATAATCTTGCCAGATCAATTTGCCGACGTGCACCAAGTTTTCGATAATCGCATAAATCGGACGCCCCTGTCCCATATCCAACAGATTCAGCCCGACGATGCGCGTGTCATCGCTGAAATCCAGATAGACGGTCTTGTCCTCTTTTTTCGGCGGCACCATTCCTGCCAGCGCGCGTACCAGGTCGCCGTGCGGATCGATGACGACGACCGCCAAATCGCGTTCCATCGCGGCGCGCGCCAAGTGCGCCATAAGCGTGCTTTTGCCCTGCTGCGTCTTGGCGACGATGAACGCATGGCGGTCGAGCATTTCGTATGGTAAATGCACTGGAATCTCGCGCCCCTGATGCAGCGAGCGACCGATCAAGACACCTTGCGAAACAAGTTCGGGGCGCGGCGGCAAAAGTTTCTTGGACATTTGCCGCGCGACGAGCGGCGCGCCCTCGCCTGCGGGCAAGTGCCAGAGCGACGCAATTTCGGTGATGTTGAGCCGAGTCACACGCCCGATCAGTTCTTGCCACCACGACCACTGCTCCACTTGCAAGGTGCGCGGGTCAAACTCGGCAGGAACCCCTTCAAGCGCGTTGCCTGCGGCGAGGTTGAATTGCCCATAGCCGCGCATGAGTGTATTCAAGCGCGCGTGCGAGGTGGTCGGATCACTCGCCGCTGCGGTGAGACGCAGCGCAACGTCATACGCAGGCATACCGATCTTGCGCTGCACGAGAATAGGATCCATGTTGCGATCGCGCGCAAGGACTGAATAGAGCAGTGCCGCACCGATGATGCAGGCGACGAACACAATGACTGCCGCAGTAGTGCCGAGCCAATTCCCTTGCGCGAAGGCGAGCAAGCCCCAAACGACCAAAGCCAAAATGAGAATGAAACTTGCGCCCGAGACGATGCGCTCGAGTCCTGGTTCCTGCTTGGGAGATTCTCCAGAGATCTGCTCGTCAATGCGCCGCGTCGAACCTTGGTAGCGATCTGACCAGTGAAGCGGCGCGGGCGCGAGGACAATTTGTCCCAATACCTTTTCGCCAGGTTCGATGTGTCCGAATGCGCCCAACAGTCCGCGCATCGGATCCGCCTCGCGAAAGTCGCCATCGCGATACGTACGAAGGGGGAGCTGCACCGAACGCCGTAGCGCCATCTTCCCTTGCGCCACATGCAGCCCATCCATGTGCGCTGGATCACGCTCGGGCGGAATCGGGAGGAATTGTGCTTGGTCATAGACCGCTTGAATTTGAGATTGAATGTGGCGCATTTTGGAATGCGGTGCGCGCACGAGAAAGCGGCAGCCCTCCGCATCCGCGGCAATTTCCAGCGAGAATATTCCACTCCCCAGCAAACTGCCCAAGAGTGTTTCTGTTTGGAGCGCATCGACGAGATTGCTTCGCGGCGGAACGATTTCAACGAGCGCCAGCGCCTCGGGTCGTGCCTGCCGCCAGCCCGGTTTCCACAATTGCGCCAATCCGCCATCGTCCTCGCGAACGATTTCTTCTTCCAACAAAGTTTGCGTCTCGCCAAGAGGTGAAGAAGAACCGTCGTGTGCTTGATTCGTGTCGGGAGGATCAGTAGAATCTTTGATGGCCCGCGTCAGTTCGTGACCGCAGCACCAAAAATTCAAACGACTTGCCTCAGTTGCACGGTAGGACATTCCACAGGATTCGCAGCGGTAGCAGACATTCGCAGTCATGTTTCATTCATCAGGTCCAAAAAAGTTTGCTTCTTTCAGTACGCGGCAGTTGTCGGTAATAGTTGCGATACGCGCGTTTGCCTTGTTTTGTCGCGCGATAGAAAACGTACGAGCCGCGCGGAATATGAATGCGCAACTGGTCCAGCACCGCCTCGAGCAGCCAAGGAACTTGGCCGTACGTTTGCATGCACTCTTCGACGAATCCTTCTTGGATGAGCAAATGCAGTTGTTGGTTGACTCTTTCGACATTCGCGCGAATGGATTCGTCTCTACGCCGCGCGATCTCCTGCGCTTGTTCACACAAAAACTCCAAGTTGGAGTCAACAATATCCAAGACTGCCATCAGCGCGGCAGATAGAGGGTCGTCTAGCACGGCCGAAACGTGCTTGGCAGAGCGCGCAAGAAAACGCAACATTTCGACTCGCTTTATCATTGAAACAGTGCTGCTCTGTTCGCGATATCTACACAGAGCATCTCCTCACCTGTCGCCTTTGATTTTCTATCACGTACAAAATCATTTCGCGGGTTCATCTTTTGAACTGATTGAAGTCGAGCCAGGGGTCGAGATTGCAACCTCCACTTTGTACCGCGTACAAATTCGATTTTCTACGCGCGTCAACTCCGACTCGAATCGCGCAGAATTTTCAGGGTCGCGACAAACGCTTTGTACCGCGTACAATTTCATTTCCGCGCGGGCGGCTCAATTCGCACGCGGCAGAGTGGATTGTCCAGACTGCCAATACACCATGCCTGCGATTCCCACGCGTCATCTCTGCCGCCGCCAATCGAATTGCCGATGAGCCAGGGACAAAATGCAAACAAGTAGCTATCGCGATCGCTTCGCATGTAATCGAACATTTCTTGAATCACATCCGCCGTTTGCCCGCTGTCCCCAACCCGCCCTCGGTCCCCAGCATTGGAACCGTATGCCCTAGAACGTCTTGCGCGATCGCTTGATATTTGCGAAAGCGAAAAAAACCCTCGTCGTTCAGCGCTCCGTAGTTGTGAACGGAAATCCACATCGCGTGCATCAGGTCGTAGCGTCCCATGCGCTTCAATTCTTCCAGCATGCGTCGAAAATAGTCGAGGTCATCGCCCACTGGCGCCGGCGGCGGCAAACCGGGGAGCCCGCCGTTTGATAAAACGGTTTGTGCCGCGGATGCCCAATAGCGCGCTGCCCATTCGGGACTGTGAACTGGGACTCCCCATTCACGGTCGCTGTTCGGCTCGTTGTAGATTTGGAAATAACGAACGCCGAGCGAGCGCAAGTGCGCGACGATCAAGCCCAACGATTTTGGATCCGTCGGACCGATCGGTTCCATGATCCGCACAACGGGCATGATGCCCGCAGCGCGCAATTTTTGCAGCAAATAGTCGTTGGCATTCGGATCGCTTGGGTCTTGGAGCACAACCGTCCACTTCATCCCCATTTTTTCCAAGATCGGCGTAAAGGTATCCACGACCTTTTCGCTTTGATGGGTTGTGGGAAACCAATGAATGCACTGTCCATTGTTGCTTTGCGCCTCCGGAAAACTGCTCAGCGCAAGCCAATTGCCATCGTCCGTTGTCCCCCACGACATAAATTTCCATTGATTTCCGTTCTTGGTCGTCGTACCGCCATACTCGCCTGCCACCGCGCAGAGATAGGTAACATATCCGTTATCTGTAAGTTGGAACAATGGATCAACAGGCAAACCGTTGTAATGCACTTCATAATGCACATGCGGACCGGTCGACTCGCCACTGTTGCCGCTCAAGCCAATCACCTGCCCGATGGCAACCCACTCCCCCACGCCGACTTGCACTTGCGAAAGATGCTCGAACATCAGCTCCCACGATCCATTTTGAATCCGCACCATGTTCCCATACCCGCCATCGAATCTGCCCGCGCCGATGACCTTGCCGTTCATTGTGGCATGCACCGGTGTACCCACCGGCACTCCGATGTCGATGCCATAATGCGGTCGTCCAAATTTGGCATAATAGTCCGGGTCTTGGTAGCCCGCCGTGATTGGACCTTCGACGGGAGTGCCGCAGGGTTGGCGCGGATCGCGATAGGCGGTTGGGAACTCATTCGAACAGGACCCGGATTGAAAATTGACGTCATAGGTGACGTGACCATAGCGCGCCTTGATGTTGGTGCGGAAATAGACGCGCGGGCTGTTCGTTCCATCGCCGATGGTGACGAAATAACTGCCGGGGGAAAGAATCACGACGTAATAACCGTTCGCGTCAGTGTATTCTGTGATCCCACCTTCGTCGCCATCCCAACCAACATGCACCGGGACGCCGACCATCGGTCTGCCGTTCGCGTCGCGCACATAACCCTGCACGCGCCCGTGATTGAAATGGTCTTCGTCGGGAGTTTCTTGATACGCTTTGGTCACACACCATTCGCCGTCCCCCACGATGACTGGTTGCTCATTCGACTTGGGATAATTGACGGGCTTGCCCGTCTGCTGCGGAATGTTGAGCATCCACGCCCACGCTTGGTCTTTGCCAAAAGGCAGGAACAATTCAATGAACAGCGCGAGCAGCACGACCACTGCGACGATCACTGCGAGAAAAAAGCCAAAGACGACGCACCCGCTGATGCCAAAGAGTCCTTTGAGTCCCATATATTGCCCTTTGTTAATTCACTCGGCGTTCGCGCGCGAACGCAGCGCAAAGGCCGCCGCCGTGAGAATCGTCGCGCGCCAACTCAATGGATTCGGCGCATCATGCAAGACCAAACCACCTCGTTCTCCCGCGGTTTCGACTCGCACGTTGCCATAGTTGAAAATGATTCCCAACGGTCCTTGCTCCACGACAACATCTTGAATGCGCCCTATAATCAGCGTTTTGTTTCTGCGCTGCATCACTCCACTCGCCACGTACACATTTTTCTGCGTCAGAGTGAATTTTGTGTTGAAGCGCCTGATCAATTCAGACACGCTCTGCGCGGCGAGCAAGAACAGACACAGGACCCACGCACTTCCAATCAGAAGTGCCAAAGGATGCAAAGAAGAAAATCCAAACATGGCGACTATCGAAAGTACAATCAGTGCGAGGCAGCTCCCCATCGCAATGAGCGGCGGAGTGAACACGGGATGCCCTTCCAACAAAATCGTCTCGGAGACTCTCTGACCTGGAAAAAAGCGCACCACCTCGCCTTGTTCTGCCGCTGTGGAGTTTCCACCGTGCCCGCTGTTCATGCTCTCTCTTCCCTGTGCGCGGCGCTCTCGTTAGCGCGGACCGCGTTCTGCATTTCTTTCATTTGCTCGGTTCGGTTACGAACCAACATATCTGCTGGACGCGTCGTCCAGTATGAGTACCACGCGGGCGGAATCGCCGTGTATATGGGAAAGCGATTCCCATCGACCAGCAAGATGCTTTCGCCCTGATCGAGCGTCAAGAGTTCGCGGCACTCGATCTCGTCCAATCCAAACAGCGACTGCAAACCCGGCACCGCCGGAGCATTCTGTCGAAAGAGCATCGTAATCGCCGCCGTATCACGAATGACGGTCGCTTCACCCGAACGGCTGAAATCGATGCCGTGCTGTGTCGCGAGACTGAGTCCCGCGTAACGTTTGCGAAAGCGGCGCGCCATTTCCGCGAGGTCTTCCGATGCCTTTTCGTGAATCAGCCAGCGCCACGCTTCGTCCACCACCACCAACGTCGGCTGCACTTTCGAAAGCACATTGCTCCAAATAAATGTTTGAATCTGGCGCATCCGCAGCGCCTGCATTTCGGCATGAACGTTTTTGAGACCGAACACGACGAGCGATGCGTTCGAGTTGATGTTGGTCGGACTACTGAACGCTTTCGCGTACACGCCCGCTGCCATCGTCTCAAGGCGGTCGGCAATGTCCTGCGCGTCACGCCGCTGGTCGCTGCGGAGCGCCATGTAGAGATCGTTCAAGAGCGGCGGTCGGCGGCGCCAGGTCTCGGGTTGGTCTTGATAAATGCCTGCCGCTTCCATCACGCGCTGGTACGCGGGAATGAGTACGACATTGCGCTCGCGCGGTGTCAGTTGATTCTTGCCTGCGCCGAGCCCAATCGCCAACCACGCCATCGCGTCCTGCATCCCATTCGTCCACGCATCGGGGTCTTCGGGATTGAGGTCGAGGATGTTCATGTGATGGGGCGACGTGAGTGCCATGTCCAAGTACGCGCCGCCGAGCGCGCGGCACATGCTTTCAAACTCGCCCTCCAGATCGAGGATATACACGCGCATTCCCAACAGAATCGCCCACATCGTTTTGTATTTGAGGAACATGCTCTTGCCCGAACCTTGTTCGCCCACAATCAGCAAATTCGAATTGGTGAGATTGAAGTCGTCAATAATGACCCACGCGCCGGTCGAACGGTCGATGCCGTAGGGAATCCCGCGCGGGTCGGAACGCAGCCGCCGCGAAAAGGGAAACATCCCCGCGAGCGCTCCCGTGTTGATGTTTCGTCCGTGCCCAATAAAGTTCACGCCAAAGGGCTGCGTGGAATGCAGCGCTTCTTCTTGGCGCAGTGAAGCGCGATGCGCCTTGATGTCGGCGTCGAGCAAATAATCTTCCAATTTGCGCGAGAGATTGTCGAGTTCAACGCGGTTCGACGCGTACAGCGCTATCGTCCACAACAATTCTTGGGGGGGAAGATGCGTGGATTCGAGTTCGTACAGCGTGCGCTCGGTTTCGCCCAGTTCATCCTGTGAGTTATAGTCGGCAAGCCGTCCCTGCTTTTGGCGCGTGAGAATTTCTGCGTGCAGCGACGTGCGGCGCTGGCGCAGCTGCTCACGCACGGCGGTTTTGTCTAGCGGCAGAATCTGCAAACTGTGACGAATTTCGGCGGGAAAGTTGTAGAGCGATTCCAATTGTGCGCGTCCCATCACTGGCGGCACGTCCTCGACAAACCACACGCGCACCCACGCCTCACCGACGATCTCGATGCAGTCGGCATAGATTTGCATCCCGCCCGGCGCAAGGTGATCCACGAGATCACGGATACCAATCTCCAATGCCGCGCCGGTTTCAGTGTGTTCATCCACGCGTGTCTCTACATTCGTTGGCACAGCGCGCGGTTCTTCGCGTTTCGCACCGAATTGTGCCTTTACAGCATGCAGCGGATTCGCGACACTGGAATTCGGGTTCGCGGTCGCGTTTCCTTTCGCGCCAACGTTTTCGCCGTCTTGTTTTTTTGCGCCCTGCGCGTTAGGCGGAGGACCACCGAGCACCCAATCGCCGTAAGCGAGAATGGATTTCCACCAATTTTTATTCGAGGATTCTTTGCTCATTAGAACCTTAAACAGTTGCCTGCATGGGATTTTCAAATGATGCCGACGCGCGCACATCTTTTGCAAAACTTTGCTCTCAATTCGTCCAGTGAATTTACATCCTTCACTGCACGCCTCCGGAAGATTGAATGAAGGATTTGAGCCGCATGATCGGCGGCACGCGATAATCTGGAACATTGGGGTGATACATGCGGTGCATGACGACCGCAATCTCTTCATCACTGAGACGGCGACACGTGAGACCGACACGCGCGAGAGCGCGAATCACTTGATCGCAGCGATGCGCCAATTCGTCTCGCCCGCGTTCGTACCGCTCGCGGTGGAGCACAATGCTGCGGCGCGCCCGTTCGTCGGGAGGAATCGGGTCGTAGGGAATCGTGATGAGATAGTGCGGAATCTGCGGATTGACGTGTTGGGTCACGGCGAGCACAAAGTTCGCGTTTTCGTACAAAAAGCGTGCGTGTAGTTTTCGTCCCGCATGGATGTGCTTGGCGGCAACATCTTCCAAATACGCGAGATACTCTTCAAGCGGTTGTCGCTTTCGCCCGATCGTGAATTGGTACGGAAAGCGCAGTGTATTCAGAAAATTTTCAAACTGCGCGACAAGTCCTTCGCGCACTGCATCGGGCTGACGCGCAAAATCAACACCCTCGACTTCAATCAGCGCCGCCATGTCGCCCGTTTTGAGAATGGCGATGTCTTCGCGCACGTCACGCAAAAGCACGTGGTCTTGCGTTGTCGGAATGGTCACCTTGCGCGCTCTGCTATCAGCGGCTTGTGTATTCCGCGCTCCATTCTTGGCTTTGCCAAAAGGAAGAGAAAAATTCATGGTCGGCGTTCCTCAACCGTCAATCGCTGATTGATTTCCAGGGTAGATCGCACTCCCACTAGCGGTTCGCAACGCTGATGTACCAGAGCTGCAATTGCGCCCACCCTTCTTGCTTGAGCCACACCGTCAGCACCAAGAACGCCAACACCATCGCCAAATCCGCAAAGACGATGACGGCTTCTCTCGGAAGCTCGATGACCAGAGGTCTCGGCACTGCCCTCGGCTTGGGCGTGGAAACAGGTGCAGGAGGAGCGGCGACGACGGACTGCGGCGGTTGTGGCGCAGGCGGCTTTGGCACATCCGCATATTGCAAATCCGCATTGACGTCGATCCGGCGTCCCTCGCCGCGATTCCACACGATGCGGTGCGGTTTGAACATAAACCGAATCCGCGCGACGATCCAGCGTTCGAGGGTCAGCCCGTTGAACCGAAAGAACGCGAGTGCGACGCCCGCACCAATCAGGACCAGTCCTGCGGCAATGCGAATGATGAATTCGATGCCTCTCGTCGGACCGGTGAGAACGAGCAGTCCCGCGAACATCGCGGCGAACAGCAAATAGCCCAACTGCCGCAACGTAAGACCGTACCAGGGACGAAAGCCCAGTTGTAGGCGACGCGGAAAATGAATCATCCTAGCTCCCCCTTCACGATTCCGAGTTCGCGACCTTGAAATGAATGTTCCATAACAGGCGGGCGTGTGTGGGCGCATTGGTTTGCATCCAGCGATCCAATTCGACCAGCGGATCGCCGCCTTGCAGGCGCGCCACGCGATTGACTTCGTCGATGAATTGATGCCCTTTGTTCCAGCCGCCGCCGGGTGTGGAGGGGTCGCGTATCACATAAAACATCTGCGCGGCATCTTGGTACGACACGACACCGCCCGTTTGCTGCTCGATGTAGCGCCCCGCTTGATAATCGTAAGGACCTGGCGCGGGCAAATACGCGACCTGCTGCGAAGGCAAGTGGAATTGTCCACTGCCGCCGGTCAACTGCCACGCAAGATAATCACCCACGTCGCGCGTTCCTGAGAACGGCTCCATTTGACGCGCCATTTCGTGCAACGGGATGCCGTTGTTCGCCGCCTCATGCGTGCTCCACAGTCCACGCTCCATCGTCTCGCCCATGCTTGCCCAGCCAACGCCATGTTGTTCATTCGCTGCGCGCATTGCGTGTTCCAACGCCGCAGCCACATTTCCCTGCTCCGCAGGTTCGTACCGACTCACCAATTGTGACGCCTCGTAGCGCGCGTCGTCGCTCCCGATTGGCAGCAGGCTGAGCGTGCGATCCGCTTCGGGGGCAAGCAATGGCATCGCGTTCGCTGTGTAGCCCAAATCGGCGTGCTCAGGTTCGAATGCTGTATTTTCCATACCCGACTTACCGAATCCAATCTCGGATTGCTGCGGCATCACTTCGCGCTCTCTCGCCGCAATCTCTCCAACGGCTCGCTCGGCCGCGAGTTCGCTCGGCGCGCTCTCCATTGCTCGATTGCCAAGTTGACTCGCCGCAGCGGTCTCATCGTCAAAACCCATCGCGGCACGATTTTCCGACAACGCATCCGCAATCTCTCCGTGTTGCGGCGCGATCGCGCTTGTCCCCGATTCAAGCGCGTCGTTCGCGGCAATGCCCAACGTCGCGACATCTTGTGCTTGACCGAGTCCTTCAATCTGCTTTGAATTATCTTGAGCGGTGGACGCGCTCGGGTTGATTGATTCTTCCCAAGTGGCTGACACGCCCTCGCTCAAAATTCCATCGCGCTGCCCGGTGTCCATCCTCCCCAAGGATTCTCCCGCGACGATTCCTCGTGTCGCGCGTTCGTCAAAACCCATCGCCGCGCGACTCTGTGGAATGGAATCCAGATTGGCTCGGCGTGGCGGTGTGGTTCTCCCGATTTCCTGTCCAAGCGCGCGATTCGCGCCCGCTGCCGCGCTCGTTGCCAGTGCGCCGCGTGTTGTTTGATCTCTTCCCGCGACTGGTTTTGGAACATCCCTCGCGCCAAGGTTTCTTACGCCGCTCGCACCCAGCGCGCCAATACTGCGCCCACGAATTCCCGTTCCTGCTGCGCCCGCGCCAATTCCTCCTGTGCTGCCAGCTCCCACGGCGCGAGCGGTATCTCGCCCGCCAAGAGCGGACTGTGATGCAGGTGTCGGTACCCCGCGTCCTTGTGCGCCCACATCGGGATTACCTTCGATTTGCCGCGCAGTTTCATCCACTTGAGACCCAGCAGCATCGACATAACCGGACGCGCCGCCGGTTTCGCGTTCCCCGACCTCACGCGCATGCTCCAATTGTTCTGAACCAATCTCCCCTTGACCCAGTTCGCTAGCGGCAGTTCCCAGCCCGAGCACTTGTTCTGAGCTCACGGCATCGTTGGTCGCGCCTAACATTCCCGCGCGTTCCTGATTCATTTGATCGACGCCCGCCGTGCGGAGCAGCGACCCAAATCCTGCCAGAGGACCGCGCGTGGATTGAAGATAATTTCCTGCCATGGTCAAACCACGTCCACTGGGACGCCACGGCGTACGCGCTGTTCCCTTTCTCCCCGCTGCATTGGGCGCAGTGATTGGCATGCGCCCATTCCCTCCCGCGACGCCCTGTCCTTCCATTCCTGCTCCGCCCAACTCGGCTCCTCCCAGACCGCCGCTCCCGCCGCCACCGCTCACTCCCCCTGCTGCGCCGCCCGCCGCGCCACCCGCCGCGCCGCCGCCGACTGCCGCGCCCGCGCCGGCACCACTCATAAGCAGCGCGCCCGCGACGACCATCTGCCCAACGGTTTTGACCGCCGACATCGTTTGCTGCGCGACCGCGATGACCGCGCCGAAAACTCCTTTGACCACTGCAAAGTTAATCGTGATGAGGATGCTCAGGAGACCAAAGACGCCGACAAACGCCGCCGCGCCTTGCACCACGGGCGCGCTCGATGCGTACTGCGCGACGTTGAACGCCATTTTGAGCAAGAGCGCATTGACCGGACCGAGCGCGAGCACGAGCATGAAACCGCGCGTCCACATTTGCGTGACAAATCGCAGCGGCGGCAGCACACCCAAAATGATGGCGATGGGCCCAGCGCGACCAAGAGATACATCAAGACCAAGCGCGCGATGATGGCAAACGTGAGACCAATGAAAATAGTGATCGCGAGCAGCAGCAAGAACATGATGATAATGATTCCTGCAAGCGGGAATGCGAGAAACAATCCTGGCAGCACCGCGCTGAAAAAGACCATGAAACTCCCTGGGTAAAACTGCGGTCCCGCAAAGTTGTGGAGAATGTAACTCGTAATCGCATTCGCCAACTGGTTCGCCAAGTCCATCCACCACAAACTGGTTGCCGAGAAAATCACGGCGACAAGCCAAGTGCCGAGTGCTTGTTTGAGATCGCCCAATCCCCACGTGGACGCGGCGACCGCATCTTTCGCCGCAATTGCCGCGATGATAGCGAGCGTAAGCGGCCAGAACGCGACTCCGATGGAATACATGAACTGCCATGCGTCGCGAATCAAATCCCAGCCGGGCAGCGCGGCGTTTCCATTGCTCAATATGCCTGGGTTTTGGAGCCAGAGCGCCAGCACCTGCTCGAACATCGTTTGAATTGGTTCGAGGGCGCTGCGTAAAAGCGCTTGGATCGCGTTTTGTAATGCCTCGACCAAGCTGCCAAACGGAAACTGGATCGTGTTGAAAATGTTTTGGATAATCGTGTCTGGCGGCGGAGGCGGCGTTGGTGTGGGGTCTTGTTGCGGCGGTCGCGCCAATGTCACCGCGTGCGAATGCGACGGCTCAACGCTTCCGGCGAACGCAGGAGTAAAGACCAACACTCCAAGCGCCAGGGCGGTCGCAAGCGCAATTGCCAACGAGCTCATTTGTTTCGCTTGAGTCATAGCGCGTCCTTTCGAGTGCGGCTCATACGACACCTATTTCGGCAAATTGATGTCGCCGCCCGACAAACCTGTCATTGCGTCGATGACGCTGTTGGCGACAATGATCGTCAGCGCCGCCCCAATGAAACAAACGACAACTCCCGCCAACCGCATCCACGTTGTCGAGAGACCTCCGGGACGCCCGACCGCCGATTCGATCATCCCCGACAAAAATCCGGTCACGATTCCGATGGCGAGCAGCAGCGCGGCGACGGCAATGAGAAAGGTGACGAATCCTTTCGTCAGCATCTTGAGCGCGTCGATGATGCCACCATTGGGTGGGCCCTGCAGCGGATCATGAGCGGACGCGAGCGCGGGCGATGCGAGCATTGCGACGACGAGCAGTCCCAGCAAAAAGAAATTCGTCCAGCGCATCCACGCGTGCGGTTGCTTGAAAAGTTGAATGAGATGGCTGCGGTTCATACGACCTCCTTGCAGGCGAACCTGTGAAATGATTTTGAAAATGTGAAATGTCACGAGAGTAGACTGGCAATCCAACTGCTGATCGGACCTGCCATGACGGCGACGATGAGACACGCCATTGCGGCGCCGATTTTGTTCCACACACCTGCCACGCGCGCGGGACTGCCGAACGCGTACCCCGCTTGCGTTTCCAAAAAGCCGATCGGAATGGACAAAACGAGGATAAAGCCGCAGAAGGCGGTGGCGAGAGAAACGATGCGGCTGACTGCTGTACTGACGACCGCAATGTTCGCCCCGCCCGGCACATCCACCGGCGCGTGCGCGGGAAAATACGAGAAAATAAAATTGGCGATTAGGATCGTACATACCGCGCCGACGAAACACAGAATCACTCCCGCGACGCGCATCCACGCGTTGGATAGACTGCCCGGACGCCCGACCATCGAATCCACCATTCCACCGATATAGCCCGTGCCAATGCCAATCGCCATGAGCATCGCGGAAATCGCGATCAAAAGAGTAACCATCCCGCGCGCCAATTTTTCGAGCGCGTCGATCACTTGATCGGGACCGGGCGTTTGCGCGTGTGCTGGCGATGCCAAACATGTTCCAAACACCAGAGCAAAGAGTACGGCAGCCAGCCACTGCCACATTCGCGGATTTCTTTTGCTCATGTTGTCGTTCATCTTCATGTCTTGCATCTTCATTTGTTGCGTCTTGCTCTGCTGCATCTGATCCAACTCAACTTTGTTCTCGCGTTTGGCGACGAATTCAAAGATCATCGCGAAATTCGGTTTCGCGCGGCACATTGGTTTATTTCGAATCCGTTCTATTCGACGTTTCCACTACAACGTTTACTTCGCGATCGAAGAAACGCTCTTGGCTGTATCCCGCGCTTAACACGTATTTCGCATTCTGTGTCGGACATACTTTTCGCTCCCCATGAGCTATCACGTTCTCTTCGTTCAACGTCACGAACTTCGCGCCTTCCACATTCCATCGCAGCATCGCACATTCACCCAATTGCATCGCGCTGGGTTCGGCGACAAATTGCATTCGCGGAGGCGGCACAGGGGTATGCTGCGGCACGGGAGGAGAACTCGTGACGTGTAGACTGAACACCGGATCATCAAGTTGAATGAGGGGCGCATACACCCATCCAATTCGTTCCGGCACAACTTGTAGCCATGTGGCGCTCTCGTCGCGCCCCCGCACTTGGACGCTTTCTCCTTGGCTGAGTCGTCCAACGATCGCATATTCAAATCCCGGTCCGAGGCGGATGTTGGCGTTGACCATCGCAACGCCTTCCGCTTGGTCGATTTGCGGCGGCGAGAGGCGAATCGGCTTGGGCGATGGTGTGAAAGTGGGCGTAGGGCTTGGCAGCCGGCGCGCCGCGAGTTCGCCGCACTCTCCCGCTTGCGGCCACACTTGCGCCGATTCCGCGCTTGGATCGCTCAGGAACCAACTCAAGCTACTATTGGCATAGTGCGCTTTGCTTTCGACGATGAGCAAACACTGCCCATCGCGGCGCATACTCTTGACGTAGAGATCCACCTCTCCGATGCTGCCCCACACATTGCGCTCCACTTCCGCGCGTACCATCGCTCGCGCCGTGTCAACATCCGATGGATTGAGTGCGAGGTAGCGTGCAGCATGATAGGTGCTCTGCTCCAAGTGGTAGCGCAATAGAATGAACCGCCCGACCTCGACAACGCCGAATACCAATCCCGAGAGAATGACCATGACCAGCGCCATCTCGACCGTGACTGTTCCGGATTCCGCGCGCCAGATTGCGTACGCGCGCCTGCAAAAAGAATTTTCTATTCGGCGCATGCGGTTTCCTCAAAATGGAAATTGCCAATCCAAACCAGCGGGCGTCATCAGGAAAAGATAAAGGATCCCGCCCAGTGAAATCGTGATCGCCATACGGAGTCCCTTGAGGCTGAGATCGTCATCTGAAGGCCACGTTTCTGACAGCTCCGTTAGTAGATTCGCCATTCGCTCTCGAGTCATTTGCCCCGCAAGGAAATGGAGCGGCTGCAAGAGCATCCACAGACCCAAGCGCTTGAATCGCGTTCTTCCGCTTGGCGCACGCAGACGCCAATACAAGAGCAGCGGATAATGGGTCACCACCCAAAACACTGCGAACGCGTAGTAGAATGTGACCGACGGAAACAATCCGAACAGCCCCATGAGCAATTTCGAATCACCTCCTCCCAGAATGTGAAAAAGATAGATCGCGATGAGCATTCCCCACGCCAACAAGAACGACACGTCGTTCAATAGAATCGCGCGGACGATGGCAGCGAGCATCAGCGGATAGGTAATCTCGGCAGGAACACGCCCGGTCTGAAGATCGCAGATTCCGGCGACGAACAATATCGCTGCCAAGAGAACCGCGCGCACGTCCATGAATCCAAGCGGCGGCAGCGGCGGCGCGAACAAGGAACACGCGATGCCGAGCACTACAAGCGCAATCGTCAAACGCGCTGCGAGTTCGTCAATCTTTTCAAACAGGTCGCCCAAATCGCCAAAGGAAATTCTTGCCTCTGGGTTGAGCGGCGAGCTCATCCATTGGTCTTCTGACTGCGTTTTCATTTGCTTCCCCCCAGCGGAAGCAGCGCGGCTGCCAAGAGTACGGCGATCAGTCCCAACCAAAGCCAGATCGTTTGCGCCAACGCGCGCAGCGCGAAACTTTCCGCGTCGAGATGAATGCGCTCTACAACCGCTCTCGCGGCGTCAAGAAATACGCGGCGCGCATCGCCGTCTTGTGTTTTGACGTACGCGCGGCGCAGAAATTGAAAAAGGTCTTCGGATTGCAGTTGGCGCGCGACATGCTCCAAGTCCGTCTTGCTGCCGCGCTGCGCCAAGCCCTGTCCGACCCATCCCGCCAGACGCGCGTCGAATTGTTGGAAAAACGTGTTGCGTTTGAGATTTCGTTCGAGCCAAGGATGCGCGTCGAGAATCTCTGAGGCGCTGCCGCTTGCCGCGAGCGCTTGCATTTCGTCGAGGCCGCGCGCAACGCTGGTACGAGTCAGCCAGGTCTTGCGTTCGGCATGTTTTTTCTCCACGTACGCGTACGGCACCACTGCAAGAATTCCCAACACGCTCAGCGGCAAATATGTGGTATCTTTGACTAACAAAAATCCAAGGACCATGCCAGCGAACGCAACAAGGGCACACGTTGCCCAACGGTTTGCGTTTTCGTTTTCTCGCGGTGGGATGCAAGCCATCGCGACGCCCTTTTGCGCGCCGCGTCCATGCCACCACAATCCAATTGCCTGCAAGACGATCAGCGCAATCATAGTCGTCGCGGCAAACACGCCGCCCGCCCACAACGTAGGATCAGGACTTGCGTTCATTCGATCACTGCTCCCATAGTTTGCAGTTGCGCTGTCCACACCTGCGTGGTCCATAACCACGCACTCAGCAGCAGGATTCCTACGGCTTGCCCTTGCATCGAACCGACATAGTATTCGGACGCAGGTGTGAGAATCAGAAAGACAGCGACCGCAAAACCGAGAATCACTGCGAGAGCTAGGCTGCGCCGCGCCACTTCGAACGTCGGCTGGACTCGTTTCCGCAAACGCAATCGCCGCCTCATCAGCCCGTTCAACGTTGTGGAAAGCTCTACATCGCTGCCGCCGCGCTTGCGTTCCAAGAGCGCCCACACCAAGAGCGCCCAATCGCTGTTCGAATGCCCCGCGAGGAGATGTTCCAGAGTTTCGCTTTCGGTCGCGCCGTTGTAAAAACGCTCCAGCTCGTCTCCCATGGACTTGCGAATGTTTGAATGGTTGAGCGTCACGCTCGCTTCCTCCAGTGTTTGCAAGATCGTATTCTCCCGCCCCTCCGATGCCATGCAGACGAGCGCCAGGTCCGCGACTTCCGCATCCGCCATCGTTTTACGCGCGCCGAGTAGTACTTGTAGCGGCTCGAGACACATCATTCCAACAGCGATGCAGCCCACGGCGAGAATCCATCCTCCATCCCAAATCGCTTTCGTTGCCAAACCAAAGCCAAGGATGGGCGCCATATAGCGCAGCCACGCTCTACTCCGCGAACGTACTTTCTTCACAATCCGCGCGGTCCACAGCGCGCCGCGTACGTGGGTCCAATTCATGCGCTCAGCCATAGTGATGAGCGTTGCGTACGCAGCAAGCCCGGAAGCGAATCCGCCGGATAAGGTAGAGAGCCATAGCAGAGTGGTTGTGTTCATGCGTCTACTCTTTCACGTGTTTGTACGCGGTACAAATGCGTGCGGTGTGATAGATTCATGGCTGCGCTTGCGCCGTCGCCGTGATGGGCGCGAGCGTGACCCACAACGAATCGCGCCCAAATGCTTGCGACTGATTCATCAACTGCCGCACGATATCCGGCGGTGCCCCAACCGTCACGACGAGATAACCATCCGGCGCGGTACGAACGTCTGCAACGAGCAGCTCATCCCCAATCGGATTTGGCTGCGACGCCGGACGATATACATTGATGCGTTGCCCGGGACGCAGCTGCGCGCCCGCGGCTTGTTCCGGTTTGACCGGAAACGAAACGACTTCGAGAGACATGTCGTCGGTGTAGCGAAACCGCTGCGGCGCGGCAAGCTGATGAACGTACAACAACTGTCCGGGCATCAGCGTCGTCGTCGCCATCTTGCCAATCACTTCGTCGACGGCTCGATACAATTCCGCCTGCGCCATGGCTTCCGGGAAAGGACGCAGCTCGACCATGTCGGGTGTGACGATGCTGTATGGTGCGATCTCTTTAGCCGGAACGACGAACAGCGTCGTCGCAGTCATCGATGCGCCATACCGATACAGCGCGGTCGCGCAGATCGCGCCGATGCTGATCGCCAATACAAGCACAAGCCATGTTGTGCGGCGGCTCATAATCATCTTCCCCTCATTTGGGCTGCACGCCCTGCACTTCGATCACCGGCACCGGCAGCACGTTCATTTGCCGCCCGTCTGGGACGAGAATCGAACCGCTCGACGTCCAGTAATGCCCATTCCCGATGCCAGGCATCCGCAAATCCAGACCATTCGGACCGTCGTCGTGCCAGACCCATCCTTCGATCATCTTTGGCTGTCCCTTGCAGGTGTTGTTTGGGTCTTGGTTCGGGTCCTTGCGGCATACGCGCGTCTGCCATTTCATGTACCACTCGACCATCCAATAGGTCGTCACGTTGACCTGATACGACGGTCGGTTGTCGGGACCGTTGCGTGGCTTTCGTTCGTAGCCATAGCCCTTTTCGTCGTCCGCCGACGACGTCTCGTACGTGTGAGTGATCAGCGGACCGGCGGAAGAAGATTTTTTGGGATTTCCCCAGGGGCGTTCGTCCCAATCCCAATCCGCCCACGCGGGCGCGGGATCGTACCCGCCGTATGGAGAGTTGCGCGACTCCTCGGGACCGGGAGGCGCGACTTGACGCCACCGCAGACAGAATTGAAAGCTTCGAAAGTCGTCGTTCGCGCTCCACGTTTCGGGGTCCCAACCGTCAATCGTGCGACTGCACTGCCAATCCTGCGTAACTAACCCCGAAGCAAGGAATGTGATCGGATCGCGATTGAGACCGCGCGGATAGGGTGTGTAATTGACGAGAGTCGGGGGGATGGTTGCGCGCACGCGGGCAAGCCAGTTCAGGTTGCATTCGAGGGAGGCGCCGCTAAACCCAAACGTCGTGCAAGGCGTTGGCGGCTTGGGGTTATCGACGGTCTTTTTGCAACCCTGCGCGCACTCCACGATAAAGATGGGCATCTTGACATTGCACGCACTCGTCCCCCATTGGCACACGTCCATGTACCAGATCCAGATGTTGTAATAGTCGTCCTTGCATCTCCCGCTGCTGATCATCACGTTGCTATTGCCAAAGCCGGTCGGTCCGCCGGGCATGTACACGCACGCTGCCGCAGCCGTTGCGTTGACTTTTTGTCCGCCGCCTCCACCGCCCCCACCGCCTGGAACGGGCGTTGGACCAGGACCTCCACCGCCGCTCCCTTCGCAGTAGCATTTGATCTTGCCGTTCGGCAGCAGCGTACAGTCTCCGTGCGAACCGACCGGACAGTTGCCTTGCGCGCACGTATTGCTCGCTGTTGAAAGCATCAAGATCGCAAATACCGCAAACGCGAGTGGCAGCGCGACGACGAATTTGTGTCCGTTCATCCACACTGCCGCTTTGTCAACATAGGTAAAAATTCTCATCTCTACTCCTCTCGCACGCGCTCACGCTCCGTCAAGCGATTGGTTCGTGCCAAGCCGCAGTTTGGCGAACGAAACAACGAGTACATCGAGCGTTGAGCGGCGACACACTACCACGCACCCGCGTCGGGTTGGGCATCATGCGTGGTCACGTGTCGGTGAGCGCGTGCGACCATAATGGCGCGCACTGGCGCTACTGGTCCTGCCACAGCACTTGTTTGGTATTAAGGTCCATCGAAAGCGCGAGGCGCGAAATCTTCCAGCGTTTAGCGGCGGCGTCATAACTCACCTCGGTCATCACGATGCGATTCGGCAATTCTTGTTCGTCGAGGCGTGCTTTTGTCTTGAGGTTGTAGTCATACGCCTTGCCCGCCGCGATGTATTCGATCACGAATGCCTGCACGCCGTTCGACTCATATTGCACGCTGCGACCAATGGGAAGCAGAGAGTAACCGCCCAGCTCGACCGTCTGGTTTTCTTGGCTTAGCCAGTCCAGCAGTGCTTGCATCCGTTCCAGCTGCTTGCCGCTAAAGTAATCGGGAGCATGCTGTCGCAAATACGCGAGGTCGAATTTGTGCGCGTCCCAATCCTGTACTGTCGCGTCGTAATCACGCAGCACCGCTTCTGTCACTTCCGGCGGCGCGGCGACCGCGTCTTCGCCCAGCGGCGTGTGGACGATTTGTACCGTCCACCCCGGCGCGGTGGCGTCGGTGTGCGGCGTCGATTGTTCAGTTGGCGCAGCCGCTTCCGCACTCTCCGCCAACGTCACGGTCTGGTTCATGTCGAGCGCATTCACGTTGTGCGTAATTTGACGGAACCAGCCGACGAACAGCGCGCCGACAAACACCAATGCGATTCCAATGACGACAACGCCGAGCGGTGTAATGGAGCGGCGTCCGCTCAATTGATTCTTGCGGATCAATAATTCGACGAGATGCATGTTCACTCTCCCTCGCGATTGATGCCAAAGGCAGGATAGCCCTGCCCGCTGACCGTGACGACCAACTCGCTAACCCCAAAGATTTTGAAAAAGATGGTGGGGATCTTTGCCTTTCCCCATACCGTGATGCGAGTCGGCTGCGTCGTGATTTGGGTTTTCACGAGATACTTGCTCTTGTTGAGCGCGATGAATTGCTGGGCAATCGCACTCGCAGCGCTCTGGTTGAGTACGACTTGATCTGTCGCCCGAAAGTGATTCACGTCGATCTCATGGCTTGCCGCCTGCGCCGCGCCTTCGACCGTCGTTTGCGCGTACCGATATTGCTGGTACATGAACCCCCCGTCGATGACGAGACCAAGCATGACGATTGCCACTGGGAACAGCAATACAAAATGCACCAAGTATTCCCCGCGCTGATCGCGCCACCAATGCTTGAGTTGTTTGAGTAGCATGACTTGCCTCCGCTATCGTTCCCACCACGAGCGCCAGGTTTGGATCCGCGACCAAATGATCGACTTGAGTGGGATCGCGTCGCCCGGATAAAAGAGCCGCACCATCGGAATGTCGTTCGTCTTTAGGGTGTACTGGGTCTGACAGCGCACCCACGCGCCGCGATCCCATTTCCCTTGTGGCGTAACCGTCAGCCGCGCACTCGCGGCACTCATTGAAAAACCATTCAACGTTTCGCGCCCTGCATTCAGTCCCTGCCGCTGTCCATCGTCCTGACGCAGCGATTCGACCGCCGCGCGGCACGCGTCATAGCTGGACATGTTCAGCGCGATGGTGGAGTAGATCAGACGCCCAAAGAACAGGAGCGCCGCAAAGATGATGAAGAGGAACGGCAGGATCAAGACGAACTCGACCAGCGCCTGCCCGCGTTCGTTATCCTCGTCCGTTTGATGTTGAGATCGCCATAGCCATTTCATACGTTCACCTCTCACCACCACCAAAACGACGCGCCGCGCTTGCCGACAGGACCACCGTAGAAGCGTTCGAGGCGTTGGAAACTGTGCGCCTGAATTGTGTATGGCAGCATGCCGACGAATGGAATGACAAACGTCTTTTTGGTCTTGACTGACCCGCTGACACTTTTGCGCGGGTCGCTTTGAAATTGGATTTGGTATTGATTCGAGAATTTTCCGACCGCCGCGTTCAGCATGTCCTTGGAGCGCGCGGCGCCTTCGGCGGCGCTGCCGCCTTTGATCGCCGCGAGGTACGTTCCGTCATGCACAGCACCCGCGGCTGCCGTTTGATTCCACCACACCCAGAAGTACATGGCGATCGCGCCGCACAGTACGAGGAACACGGCGAGACTAGCGGACCACTCGATCAAGTCTTGCCCGCGATCATCTAGAAAAAAACGCGTGAGAGTCTTTACGATTCGGGATACTCTGTGCATGAGAATTTCTCTCTCATTCATGTTGGACGCTGCGCGACTCTGTGCCGCACAGCGTCCGATCGTGTACGGTTGGCGTAAGTCGTCACTGTCCTGCTGCTGACTGCAGCGAATTGTTGGCTTTGGTCAACACGTTCTTGATCGTGGTGTAGAGCGCGGTCAAGACCGCTACGACGCCGACGGCGAAGGCGACTATAAGGGCGTACTCCACGAGGTCCTGCCCGCGGTTGTCTCGCGCAAAGCGCTTCAAGAGCATCCACGCGCGTTGGAGTAATCCGGGCACCGCGTGCGACAGCACAAACGCTTGCAGTGGCAGAAGGGCGAGGAAAGGGAACGAACGACTTGTGAGAAACATTTTCAGGACTCCTTTGTTTGTGATTGGTTCAACGGAACCTTATCGATGGGTTGATTGGGTTCAAGTGTGCGGCGAGTGCAGCAGCAACCGCAATTAGCGGAAATGAATTTCCGAGTTATGCGCTTTCGCCCGAACAGACTTCGGGATACGACTTGAGCGTTCGAATGCTGAACAGTGCGTTCGCTGCTGCACTGACTCCCGCGCAGATTTGTTTTATCTAACCGATAGCCACCTCCTTTTCTTTACCTTTCGCAATGAGCGCGCTCGAATTCTCCACCGCGTTGGTATCGTCGATGTGACGATACGTCACACCTGTCCTGCAATCGAGCGAGAATAGGGTGCACACCGCGTTGCTCAGCGAAACAAAAAGTACTGCGCGGCGAGATAGATTCCGGGACCCATCACCGCGACACCAATCGCGGGAAGAATCAAACCGCCGACGGGGATGATCATCTGCACGCCGGAAGCGATGCCCCGCTGTTCCATCTCCTGGAGAGCCTTGTCGATCATCACGTTGCCGATATTGCGCAGCACCTCCGAGATGGATGTGCCCGCGCTGGCACCCGAGCGCAGCAGTTCGACGAGCGTCACAACCTCAGGAATATCGAGGTTGCGCTCTTTCATCCGATCCAGCGCTTCGTTGGTCGTCATCCCCACATTCAAGTCCGTCGCGATCTTGCGTAGTTCTTGGATGAACACCCCGCCGCGTTTGTCCTCATACGCGAGATGCTGGATCGCTTCATTGAGCGATTTCCCCGTCGCGCAGATAATTGCCATGCGGTGCAGCGAAAATGCCATCTCGAAGCGCATTTGCTCTTTGCGTTTGCGAATGAGCTGGGATAGCTGCAAGTCAGGCAGAAACAAACCCGCAAGCCCCAACCCAAAGGCGATAAAGAGAAATCCGGAACCCGCAATGAGGGAAGCGGCGATGCCGACAAGAAAGAGGAACAGTCCCATCGCCACCTTCCATGCGTAAAAATCATAAACCGTTGGATAGCGCGCGGGAGACCCGGCCGCGCGCAGGCGCGCCTCGTCTCTGTCCGCGCGGCGCAGCAGCAGCGCCAGCCGATAGCTCAATCTCCCCAAAAACGGACCAAACAAGCGGTCCAGCAGCGGTGTGGTGTGGACCTGAGGCACATACCCGCCGAGTGGCTGCCCGCCCGCTGAATCCTTTGCCAGAGTCCGCGTCGTGATGGCGCGCCAGATCAAAAACACTCCTACTGCCCCGCCAAGCGCAATCAATACACTGGTGAAAATACTCATGGTTTCTCTCCACTTGGGCGCTTATGCCAACGCGCCGAGAGCTCCTGCTTTCTGTTCTTCGTCCAGTGTGGACTCGTTCATGGATTCGACGGGGCGCATCGCGCGTGCGCCGATTCGATTCATCAAGTAGTAGGCGCTAAAACACATCGCGCCGATCACGACGAGCGCGATTTGTCCGACGATGCTTCCATAGAACGGGCGCTGCAAGTCGGGCGCGGTCTGGTTCAAAATGAGAATGAACACAAAAGGTGCCACACAAACGATGCGCGCTTCCCAGCGGATGCGAACCTGGGCGGTGGCGATGCGTCTCCGCGCCGCGGACAATCCCCGAACCAATTCGTTCATCGGGCGCAGCACGTCGATCAGCGACGTCTGGCGCAGGTGTGTGGAGATCAAGGCTTCCGTCAGACGATCAAAGAGCATGTCTTGACGTTCGGCGCTTACCGTCTTGAGCGCGTCCTCAAGCGGCGTGCCGGTCGCTTGAAGCCGCCGCCTTTTTTCGAAATCAGCGCGCACAATGCCCGGCGCGCGTTCCGCCGCGAATTGAACTGCCATGGGAACGCCCATGCCGACCGAGCTCGCCTGCAAGAGCATATCAATTGCCGCCGACATCTCATCTTGGTATTGCCGCCGCCGATTGTCGCGGCGGTCTTCGAGGTAGGACCAATATCCCGCGATGCCAATGCCCAAACCGACGAGGAACGCGGTCCACGCGCCAAGGCTCAAATACAACACGAGTCCCAAGGCAAGACCGAGGAACAGCGAGATGCGTAAAAATTCGCTCGCAGTGACCTGGAGATCAGCCTGGTTGAGCTTGCGCTGCAACCGTTCGACGAACGTGCTGCGGCGCGTGCCGCCCTCGATCAGGCGATGCTCCGGTTTGATCTGCAGGACGAGCGTAAGGATCAGGACGCCTGCTGCGCCGATAAAAGCCACTAACACATTCGGTCCGTACAACTCCATCAGTTCCTCCCTGCGAAAGCGCCGGAAGCCATTCTGGCTTGGCGCGGCAAGAACCGTTTGGGATCGATGCCGTAATAGGCAAACCGCTGATTCAAGCGCTCGGGCAGCGGTCGCATCGAGCGCACCAATTGATCTTGCTGCTGCTCAAAGACAAGATCGCGGGTGACATTGATGCCCTCGGTCCGTCCTTCCAAGCCCGCGATCTCGCGCACGAAACGGCGCGGCGGATTGCGCGTCTGTCCCAGAAAGACGACGACGTGAAAACAGCGCGCAATCCACTCCGCAAGATATTCGGGCTTGAAATCGCGCGCTTCTTCCGCGAGCGCGCACAGCTGCAACAAGCGGGTGATCGCCTCGCTCGCTGAGTTGGCATGCACGGTGGCAACCGTGCCTTCGTGACCAGTATTGTTCGCCATCAGCATGTCGAAGGCCTCGCCGCCGCGCACCTCGCCAACGAGGATGCGGTCGGGGCGCATCCGCAGCGCGTTGGCGACCAGATGACGCTGCAAGACGGGGCGCGCCATTTCCGCCGAATCTTCGCGGACGGTCAGGTACTGCACGTCGTCCAATTTGAGGTCGAGTTCGCGTGTGTCCTCGATCACGACGATGCGCTCTTCGGAATCAAAAAAAGTCGCCAGCACGTTGATGAAATTGGTCTTGCCCGTACCCGTGCCGCCGCAGACGAGCATGCTCATGCGCGACTGGACGGCGGCTTGGAGGAATTCGCCCGCCTCTTCGGAAATCGAACGCAAGGAGAGCAAGTCCGACATGCGCCGCGCCACCAGCCGATGGCGGCGAATCGTGATAGAGGGACTGGGCTCGGCAATCGGACCGAGCACGACGTTGATGCGCGCGCCGTCGGGCAGCTTGGCGTTGAGAATCGGATTCATCAGGTTGACCTGACGCCCCGTTGGCGAGACGAGACGATTGATTTGGTCGACAACGCGATCATGGTCGAGATCGAGTTCAAGCAAATTCACTTTGTCTTTGACGCCGCTCGCGCGCAGCACCCACATTTGCTCGATGCCGTTCATGATGATTTCTTCGACGTTCGGATCTTCGAGATACTCTGTGAGAAATCCCATCCCC
>Ga0070741_10001502_pt1 | contig 70608 bp, 53 predicted proteins | sample Coa_R1_4_FD_66440 | JGI IMG/M metagenome (GOLD analysis project Ga0070741, IMG submission 66440) | Surface soil microbial communities from Centralia Pennsylvania, which are recovering from an underground coalmine fire - Coalmine... | ecosystem: Environmental > Terrestrial > Soil > Unclassified ... | reverse complement strand
CGCTGGTCGAAAAGGATTTGAGCGTTCGTGTGCATGTCTGTCCTAACTGTCTGCTTGAACTTGACCGGGACTTGAATGCCGCCCGGAATATCCTGAAACTGGCGTTCAGTCCGCCCGGATGCCTGATGGCGACGTTCCGTTCGGGCGGTCAGGCGCTAACGTGGCCCGTTGGGGCGAGCGTAGCCTGAGAAGCCCCCGGATGAATCCGGGGGAGTGATCACTATGTGTCGGCGTGTGAAATCAGCATGGAGAAGGGAGGCTTCGCCCCTTGCTGCCTGCGGAGAGAGGGCCAGGGGTGAGGTACACTATCCCCATGACAAACGGCGTCCACACTCAATTCAGCACACGGCCACTTTTACAGCGCTACGATCTGGCAGTGGTCGGCGGCGGCATCGTCGGGCTGGCGACGGCGCGCGAGTTTTTGGCCCGCCAGCCGAACTTGCGGGTCGTCGTCCTTGAGAAAGAACCGACCATTGCCAGCCACCAATCCGGCCACAACAGTGGTGTGATCCACACCGGCATCTATTACACCCCCGGCTCGCTGAAAGCCCAAGCCTGCGTCGCCGGACACCGGGCCATGCTGGACTTTTGCCAGGAGCGAGGCATTCCCTTTGAGCGCTGCGGCAAGGTGATCGTGGCGCTGGACGAAACGGAACTGCCCCGCCTGGAAGCGCTCTACCAGCGTGGAATCGCCAACGGCGTCCAGGGCCTGGAAATGATCGACCCGCCGCGCCTGCGCGAGATCGAACCCTACGCTGCCGGAATCAAGGCCATTTATTCACCTAACACCGGGATCACCGACTTCGCCAGGGTCGCCCAGGCTTACGCCGAGGACGTCCTGCAACATGGCGGCGAGATCGTGACGGGCTGCGAAGTCGGCGCGATCCGGCAGGGGCAAACGGCAGTGCTGGCCCTGCGGGGCACGGCTTCGGCACAGGGCTGGCAGCAAGAAATCCAGGCGCGGTTTGTCATCACCTGCGGCGGCCTGCACTCGGACAGGCTGGCACGGATGACCTGCCGCACAACGGATGTCCAGATCGTGCCGTTCCGGGGCGATTATTACGTGCTGCGCCCTGAGAAACGCCATATGGTGCACGCGCTAATCTACCCCGTGCCCGACCCCCAGTTCCCCTTTCTGGGCGTCCACTTCACACGGCTGCTGAATGGCGAAGTCTGGGCAGGCCCGAACGCAGTGCTGGCCTTTGCGCGGGAAGGCTACCGGCGTACCGACCTCGATCTGCGAGCACTATGGGAGGTGTTGCGCTTCTCCGGTTTCTGGAAGCTGGCACGCAAATACTGGCGGGTGGGCGTGCAGGAAATGGTCCGCGATTACGTGAAATCGGCCTACGTCCGTACCTTGCAGCGCTACCTGCCCGAACTGCGTGCTGATGATCTGCTGCCGGGGCCGAGCGGCGTCCGGGCGCAGGCGCTGGCCTCGGATGGCCGCCTGGTGGACGATTTCCTGATTGTGCACGATCAAAACGTCGTCCACGTGCAAAATGCGCCGTCGCCCGCTGCAACGTCGTCGCTGGTCATCGCGCGAATGATTGTGGACGAGGCACAGCGCGCTTTCACCTGAGCGCCTACAAGACGATGGACTCCGGTGTGGCGGCGCTGGCAGGTTCGGCAAACGAGCTATGCACGTAGACGAATGAATTGCCGTTAGGTATTTTCAGCCATTTTGTCCCCGTGCGACCCTTGATCGTGCTGCCGGGCACGATCTCGACGGCGCCGATGGTTTGCCCCGGCTGGAAGGTCAGCACCACGCGGCAGGTCGCGTTGGCGCAGGAACGCGCCTCCACCGCAACCGTTCCCGTGATGCGGTAGGCAATGAGCGCTACCGTCGGGCGTGGCACGGGCGTTGCGGAGGGGATCGGCGTTCGTGTCCGGCGTGGCGTCGGTGTGTAGGTCAGGACAAAAGGATTGAGCGTGACGGTGGGTTTATCGGTTACTACTGCTGTGTTTACCTGAACCGGGGTCGTGGCAACAAGCAGCGCTGCCACCTCGGTACTCGTCGGAGCCGGCTTATCTGTTGGCGCACGGGTAAGCGTCGGGGCGTCGGTGGGCGCTGGCGTATCGGAGGGGCGCGCTGTGACCGAGGGCGTATAGGTAGGCACTGGCGTTGACGTTGGAACTGCCGAGGCCGTCGCAGTTGGCGTCGGGGAATGGATCGCGGCAGCGATCAGCGCCGGGGTCAGGGTGGCTGCCGGGCGGGTGGCGGTGACAGCCAGCGTCGGCAAAATGGCGGCGATCTGGTTGCTCCGGCCATTCCAGACGTTCAGCCCGATTCCGCCCACCGTCAGGAGCACGGCGAAGATCAGGGCCGCCACCAGGCGGCGCGCGAAGGCCGCAACACGGCTCGGCTTGCCGACGCGCACGACGATCACCGTCGCGTTATCTGGCGCGCCCCGCTTGAGCACCAGATTAATCAGTCTTTTGGCGGCGGCGCGTGGCGAATGGCCCTGGACTGCCGAGAGGAACTCGTTGGCCTCGACCAGACTCCACACACCGTCGCAGCAGATCACGTAAACGTCGCCGCGCAGCGCCCGGTCTTGCAGCAGATTGGGTTGAAGCGGAACGGGCTGCCCCAGGAAGGCTGTCACCAGCGAACTGCGTGTCATCTGTGCGGCCCGCTCCGGCGAAATGCCCGCCTCGATCTCGCGCTCCATCACGCTCTGGTCGTGGCTGATGCGCTCGATCTGCCCCTGGCGGACCCGGTATACGCGGCAGTCGCCGACGTTAAAGACCACCAGATCGCCGGATGGGCTGATCACGATTCCGGCAGCCGTGGCGCCGATACGCGGGCGGCCAATGCGCGGAGCCTGTTCGCTGACCACGTCGCTGGCCGACTGCAACGCGGCCTGTAAGCGGGTCGCGGGGTCAGTGACTTCCGACTCGTCTGTGTAGTAGTGCCGGGCGATTTCCGCAACGGCATAGCGGCTGGCAACGTCGCCGCCGCCCAGCCCGCCCATGCCATCCACGACCATGAACATGGCCCCCAGCGCCGCCTGTTCCAGGTCTGGGGGCGGGATGAGAATCTTGCTGGCGTCCTCGTTGCGCTCGCGCACCAGACCCACACTGGTCAGTTCAGCCGCATCGAGCGTCTTGAGTAGTTGATCAGCCATGCGTTAGTAATTGATGTCGGGCATGGTCTTGTCTGAGTCGTACCCGCTACTCTCTTCGATCCTGAACGTCATGACGGTAGAGGTTCCCAGACGAATCGCGGCGCCGTTGTACAGCGGCCTGGGCGAATGCGCGCCGATGTCCACTTCGTCCACGAACGTATGGTTGGTGCTGCCGTTATCGGTGATGAAGTAGGTATTGTTCTCGTAGGTGATCTGCGCATGTTCGCGGGAAACGCCTGGATCGTTCTCAAAGCTCAGGTCGCGTTCGCGTCGCCCCAACGTGAACGGCACGTGCGTCACCGGGATCGACTTACCGACATAGGTGTTGTCGCGGGATCGCTCCACCGACAGGCTGCTGGCGGGCATTCGCGTCAGGTTGACCGCCGCCGTCTTGTCATAGTCGGTGGTGCGGTTGGCCTGTGCTCGCACCGATGCAGCGGGAGCGGCGGGAGCGTGTGGAGGAGCCGCCGCAGGTTTGTTCTTTTCTTCGCTGCGCGCTTTCGCGTAACCGGCCAGTTCAGACACGTCCACTGCGCCCGTCATCTCGCGCAGGAAGCCCGTGCCGGTGGCGGCCTTCTTTGGCTTGCGCAGGAACAGCACAGCCAGGACACCGAGCAGCCCAAGCACAATCACCCCGAAGACGCCCAGCACCAGCGGATCGCCTTTGGCAACGCGCTTGCCCAACTGGTAGCCGAAATCGGTTGGCTCCGGGGTGGGCGAAGGCGTGGCCGTCGGCGGCACGTAGTCGTAAGTGAATTTCTGGCTACTGGTGCTCAGTTGCTGCCCGCCGGAGCCGAAGGCGATCACCGTTACGTTGTAGGCCACACTGGGCATATCCGCAATATTCAACGTCAGATCGGTATTGACGGGCAGCGAGTCGAATTCGCGGATGGTCAGGTTGGTGTCGGCGTTGGCAAAGATGGCTTTGAGTTTGGCGATCTGCTCCTGGCCGGACAGCGCCAGCTTGATGACGACTTTATCCTTGACCGCCGGGTTCTCGTAGCCGATGCTGGTAATGGTGGCGCTGACCGGCATGGGCGTGTGCGTGGCCGTAGGCGTCACGGTTGGCGTCGGGTCGTACTTGACGCGAGCACTCTCTGAGCGCGCGATGATTTGCCCGTTTTTGCCGATGGCACTGACCCGAATGGCGTACTCGCCCGCTTCCAGCTTGCCGATAGGCATCCGCACCGGGCCATTGAGCGGCGCCTGCTTGGTCACTTGTGATTGCAGTGTCCCCGTCGGGCTGATCAGGTCGAAGTGGTATTCGGTGATCTGATCCTCGCTGACCACCGAGACTTCGACGACAAATTCTTTGGTGTCAGGGTCTTGCTGGATGGTGCTGATCACGACCTGGGCAGGCAAAGGCGTCGGCGTGATGGTCGGCGTGGCGGTGGGCTTGACCGAGTAATCGTGCGGCGATGGGAAGCTGCCCGAAACGTCGTTCGGGTTTGCGCCGCCCGCCAGCGCCAGCCGCAGCGCAAATCGCCGGTCTCCCTGCTTGGGGGAAACCAGCGCCTCGGCAACATACTGGGCGTTGAGGCTGTTCACGGTATCGTTGAACAGACTCTGTGGATTGTTGCCGAACGACGCTGTGCCGCCCGTCGAGTCGGCGATGTTGCGCAGTTCGGCCTCGGCAATCGGCTGAAAACCGCGCAGCCCAATGGTGTAGATCGGCGTCCGGCTCTCGCGGGCGGTGGCTGCATTGATGATGTCGGCAGGCGTCTTCTTGCTGCACGGCTTATTGTAAATCTGGTCCTTGTTGCCGCTGAAGACCACCACAGCACGCCGCCCGGCAGGCGCGGTGGACATGACCTGTACGCCCTGGAATGCCGCGTCGAACAGGCACGTTTGCCCACCCGCTTTGATGCCGCCGATGGCATTGACGATGCTGTTTTTGTCGTTGGTAAGCTGCTGAATGGTCTGCACCTTGTCGTTGAACTGAACGACGGCAAAACGCGATTCGGCGGGCAGCGAGTTCACCAGGCTGATGGCAGCCTGCTGAATATTCTTCATCTGGTTATACATCGAGCCGCTGGCGTCCAGCACCAGCACGACGGAGATCGGGCCAGAAGCCTTGCTAACTTTCGTGTCGTAAGTGCCCCCATCCTCCGCATCCAGCACAAACTTCGCGCTGTCGATCTGAGCGTTGGTTACGGCTACCTGCTGGGCATTGTCGAGGAGCGTGAAAAAGACCCTGAGCGTGACCCCGAACTTGTCGGGCGTATCCACTGCTTCCTGATAGTTAATGATGACCTGGTTTGCTGCCTGCGCCGTCGCCGCCAGGGGAAGCAGCAAATGGGCAGTGGCAAGCGCAGTAACCACAGCCAGCCAGACCAGGGGCCATCTGCGGAGATGCATAACAGACCTCGTTTGATAGGATTCCACCAACTCGGAACGCTAAAAACACGCCGGGAGCCATGCGCTGATGCCACCGCGTCGAATTCCACCATCTCCCGCCGAGGTAGTATAATGCCGGGCCAGTCTGGGGCGCAAATCGGGGAGTCTGGGCTGGCGGTCAGTCGGTTTCGGGGTTCTTCAGGACGTTGTTCACGATAGTGAATGAAAAAGTCGTACCTTCATCAACTTTTGATTCGTACCAGATGCGCCCACTGTGCCGTCGCACCAACGCCTGGACGTAGGCCAGCCCCATGCCCTCGCCCGCGACGTTCTGCTTTCCGGCACGGCGGAACGGCTCGAAGACCTTGTGCCGGTCTTCATCGGCAATGCCCCGCCCGTTGTCACGGACGTGGTACGTCACGAGGCGGCCATTGGTTTCGCCCGAAATTTCGATTGCCCCGGGGCAGTCCGGGCGCAGGTACAGCAGCGCGTTGGTGAGCAGGTTCGCCATGATCTGTTCCATCGATACCCGATCCGCCACCACCGGGGGCAGGTCACTGATGGTCACCTGAACGCCCTGCTGCTTGATCTGGTGGGCCAGGCTGTTCAAGATCGTTTGTACCAGCGCATTTACGTCGATGTGTTCCATAATCAACTCGCGCCGGCCCAGGCGCGAGAGCTTCAGGACGGCGCTGGTCAGATGATCCATCCGGCTCACCGACGAGTTGATGAATTCCAGCGCTTCGGGAATGTCGATCTGAAGCGTCTGGGTCAGCTTTCGCTGTCGTTCCGAATCCAGGTAGGGCAAGGCAGCGTTGACGTCTTCGGCAATGCTACCCAGTGAGGTGCGCAGTTCAGCCGCAAAACCCTTGAGGTTGACCAGCGGCGCCCGCAGATCGTGAGAGACGATGTAAGTGAACGTGCTGAGTTCGTCGTTGGCCGCTTTCAGATCGGCAGTACGCTCCCTGACTCTGATCTCCAACCTGTCATTGGCTTCGTGCAGCGCCTGCTGTGCGCGGCGGCGCTCGGCAATTTCGTCCTGCAACAACTTCACGGCGGTGGCAAGCTGTGCGGTGCGTTCCGCGACTCGTTGTTCAAGTTCGGCGTTCAGGGTGCGGATAGCCTGTTCGGCACGCTTGCTTTCGGTAATGTCCTGCATGACATTCACCGCAAACTGTACCCGTCCTTCGGCATCCAGCACCGGTGTGGCCTTGACGACCACCCAGCGTTCTTCCCCTGTGGCACGGTCAACGAAGCGAATGACCGTCTTATTCGTCCGTTTGCCTTGCAGCGCCAATCGGCCTGGCAGATCGGCGGGCGGGAAAGGCTGCCCGGCCTCATTCATAATGTCGAAACGCTCGGCCCACTCGTTGGGGGGCGCCTGAAGGAGTGCCTCCACCGAGGAGTAGCCGGTGCTGTGCGCGGCCACGTCGTTGGCATAGATGAGCTTGCCGCTGGCGTCTTGCAACGTAATTCCGTCTGCCACGCTGCTCAGGATGACTTCGAGTTGATCTTTTGATCGTTTCAATTCCTGCTCGACACGCTTGCGGTCTTCAAGTTCCTTCTGCGCGGCGGTATAAAGCTGTGCATTGTCTACGGCAATGGCGGCGCGGCGGGCCAGGTCTTCGGCCAGCGCCAGGTCCGCCGCGCTGTAGTGCCGTCCTGCCTCCGCCAGTACGAGCGTCATGGTCCCCAGGACACGCCCCCGGCTCCATAACGGCACGATCATCCGGGATTTCATACCGAGTTCGCGGATCATGCGAAGGTGTTCGGCATCCTTAGCCGCCGCCAGCAGCGGTTCGTCGGGAATCTCTGCCAGAAGTTCTGATTGCCCGGTGCGCACTACGTTGGGAAGACCGCTGGTTGCCTCCGGGTCGGGCGGGTAGCGCTGTGCCATGTCTCGCACCAGGGCGGCCTTTGACGGGTCGGCGTGAGCCACGACAAGGGGCTGTGGCGTACCGGTCTTATCGACCAGGTCAATCGAGCACCAGTCGGCCAGGTAAGGCACAATCAGCCGCGTGATCTTGCGGAGCGTCGTCTCGTAATCCAGGGAGAGGCCGAGCAAGCGGCTGGCTTCTGCCACAAACCGGAAACGCTCCGAGGCACGTTTCTGGTCGTCGATGTCGGTGGCCGTGCCAAGCCAGCGCACAATTCGACCCTCGGCATCGCGCATGGGCAGCGCCCGGCTCAGATGCCAGCGATACACACCATCCGAGACGCGCCTGAACCGGTTCTCGACCTCGTAACTGTCGCCTGTCTTCAGTGCTCTGTGCCACCTGTCGAGTGTCAGGACAAGATCGTCCGGGTGCAGGGCTGCCTGCCAGCCGCTGCCCTGGCTCTGTTGATAGGTCAGACCGGTGTAATCGTACCAGCGCCGGTTGAAGTAAGTTATGGCGCCATCGGGTTCGGCTGCCCAGACCATCTGCGGGAGGTCTTCAAGCAGCAGCAGACGGTAATGCTGTTCATCATCGAACTGGATGTAGTTCCCGCTCACGGCCACCTCGCCTCGTTCACCGGGTTCACTTCACGCCAGTCCCGTTTGCGACTTCGGAGGGAAAGCAGTCAAGACAACCTCGGCTGCCAGCTTTCGATTCCACTGGGTCCAGGCCAGGTGAAGTGAACACGCCTGTATTGCCCTTCAACGGATTATACAGGCAGTATATGAGGCCAGGATGATGAAGCAGTTGGTTCAGGATTCAAGCGCGCTGCGCACAATGGCGTGCAGTTCGCTTTCCTCGAAGGGCTTGTTGATGAAATCAAAGGCCCCCAGATCGCGGGCCACTGCCCGATCTTCGGCATGACCGAGCGCTGAGACCAGGATGATCGGGATGTTTTTCAAGGTAGGGTCCGACTTCAAAATACGACATACCTGATAGCCGTCCATTTCGGGCATCATGACGTCCAGCAGCACCAGATCAGGATGATGGGTTCGCGCATACTCCAGTGCCTGTTTGCCGTCACGAGCCTCGACGAACGTGAAATCCGGGGCGCTAGACAGCGTTTCCCGGATGAGGGTGAGCTGGGTGGCTTCATCATCGACAATGAGAATGCAGGGCATGACTACTCCCCGGTGAGTTGCCGGATCAGGTCGAGAAGCTGCTGAGGAGAATCGTCTGATTTGATAGCAAGGGCGTTAGCTCGCTCCTTCAACAACGCTCGCTGTTCGGCGGTCAGTTCGGCAGCCGTAAAGGCGATGACGGGGAGCTTGGTATTGTGCTGGTCAGCACGTATCCATTCCAGCACGGCGAACCCGTCGACGTCGGGCATCATCAAATCCAGAATGATCAAATCCGGCCACTGACCGGCGGACAACCATTCGATGGCTGCCTGGCCGTTCTCGGCGCTTTGTGACCGGTAGCCAGACTCGTGTAACAGGTCGGTCAGGAACGTGCGTATCTGCGGATCGTCATCCACGATCAGAATCTGGCGCGGCGAGGGGCCGATCAGCCGCTGGATTTCCGACAACAGGAACGTCTCATCGACGGGTTTGCTGACGTAGGCCGAAGCGCCGAGATACCACGCCTGCTGCGAGGTGCGAAGGATGGAACAGACCAGAACCGGGACCGCGCGTGTTTCCGGGGACTGCTTCAGCGCGGTCAGCAGCGCCCAACCCGGCTGCAACTCGCCCTTAAAAATGTCCAAAACAACCAGTGCAGGCATTAGCAGGCTGATGCTGTGCGGAGTAGCAGCCTCGAAGGAAATAATCTGAACCGTATAACCCTCTGGCTCCAATCGGTCCGCCAGGTAGGCCGAGAAGTTTGAGTCGTCCTCGACAACGACGATTTTCTTTCGGGCCGGGTCGTGTACCTCCTCCGCGCCTGGATGGGCTGACGGACTGACCACCAGCGCGCGGGCAATGGGCAGCGCAAAGCTGAAGGTTGAGCCTTTGTTCACGCCTTCACTTTCGGCCCAGATGCGCCCGTGATGCGCCTGGATCAGTTCCCGGCAGAGAGCCAGGCCAAGACCCGTCCCACGAATGCGCTGGCGTTCGGCAGCATCGCCCCGATAAAAACGCTCGAAGAGCCGCCCCAACTCCTCTGGCGGAATGCCGATGCCGTTGTCGCGGATGGAGAAGATTACCTCGCTATCGGTGGCGCGCAGCGACAGCACGATCTCACCACCAGCGGAAGAATATTTGATCGCATTCGAAAGCAGATTGACGATCACCTGCCGGATGCGGTCACTGTCCGCATAAACGTGCGGCACAGCGTTGAGATCGAGGCGCAGGGTGTGCCCTGACATTTCGCCCAGTTCCTGCTTGTTCACGATATCGCGCATCAATGCGGCCATGTCCAGATCGGCAAAACGGAAAACCTCACGCCCCGCCTCAATCCGTTGCAGATCCAGAAAGTCATTGATCAGGCTGGCTAAACGCCGTGCCTCGATATTCACGAAGGTCACGTACTCCATGAGCTTCTCCTGTTCCGGCTTACGGCTGAGGATCAAATTGGAGAAGCCGATGATGCTGGACAGGGGTGTGCGCATCTCGTGACTGACCGTGGAGAGCAGCGTGCTCTTGGCCCGATCCGCGCTCCGGGCCTGTTCCACCGCCTCCTGCAATTCTCGCGTGCGCTCGTTCACTTTCTTTTGCAAGGTTTCGGCACTGGCTTTGGTCTCGGCATACAGCCGGGCACGCTCAACAGCTTGCGAACATTGTTGAGCAATCGTCAACAGAAATGAACGATCTTCTTCGGTGAAGGGCCGAGGCCGCTCATAGCTGAAGCCGATAGTGCCCGCAACCTGCCCACCGACAATAAGCGGCAAGGCGGTGGCCGCCCCTTTCAGCAGCGGCGTCACCTGCTTAACCAGGTCGGGGTAGCGTTCCACTCTTTCCTCGAAGGTTGCCAGGAAGATGGGCTGTCCTGTTCGGACGGCCTCGGCCAGGGGCGTTGGCGCATCCAGAGGGAAGTGCTGCCATTGATCCAGAATAGATTCCGGATAACCGACGGCGCGCACCAGCTCCAGAGCAGCGCCATCCGGGGACAGTACATACATCGACCCGGCTACTGCTCCTGATGCAGCGATGACCTGATTAATGATGACGTCGGCCACCTCGGAAGGCGACCAGCTTTCTGAAAGCGCAGCCGTGACCCGCTGCAATCGGGCAGTACGCTGCGCCGCTTCTTCGGCCCGCAGCCGCGCGCGCTGCGTATCGTCATAGAGGCGCGCATTGGCAATGGCGGTAGCAGCGCGGCGGGCCAGTTCCTCGGCCAGCGCCACATCGCCCTCGTCGTAGTGGCGTTTCGATTCGGCTGAAACCAGTTGCAGTGTGCCCAGGGTTTGCCCACTGGCGATGAGCGGGGCAATGATGATCGACGTAAACCCGATCTGGTGGATTATGTCCAGGATTTCCGGGTCGCTGGTCGCCTGCTGGATCATGGCTTCGGTCACTTCCGGGATAAACCAGGTGCGTCCGGTGCGCATGACCTGGTAGATACCATTGGGGGCATCCGGCTGCGGCGGGTAACGGCGTTCCAGTTCATGCGCCCATTCGACTTTGGCCGGGTCTACATGCGCTACCGCCACCTGCTGAAGCGTGCCATCGCCAACTGCCACGTGCACCGCACACCAGTCTGCAACCGTCGGAACCGCCAGCCGCGCTACACTGTTGAGTGTCGATTGATAGTCGAGCGACGAAGCCAGCACGATGCTGACTTCGTTGAGGAAGTGTTGTTCATCCTCCGCACGCTTGCGCTCGGTGATGTCGATGCACGAGCCGATATATCCAGCGAATTGTCCGCTGGGGTCGAAGCGTGGCACGCCGTGATCGTATACCCAGCGGTATTCGCCGTCGGCCCGGCGGAGTCGGTACTCTATCTCAAACCCCTGGCGGGTCTGGAAGGCCCCCAGGTAGCTATCCAGGTAGCGCTGGTAGTCAGTGGGATGAATGCTCTCCGACCAGCCGTTACCCAGTTCCTGCTCCATGCGGCGTCCCGTAAATTCCAGCCAGGGTCTGTTGAAGTAATCGCGCCGGGTATCCATGCCGGACGTCCAGATCATGACGGGGGCGGTGTCGGCCATCATACGGAAGCGCGCTTCGCTTTCGGCCAATGCTCTTTCGGCACGCCTGCGCTCGGTAATGTCTCGGAACACCAGGACAGCGCCGAGCAAACTGCCCTGGCGGTCACGGATCGGCGCGCCGCTGTCATCGACGGGGTGCTCCACACCATCCTTACTGATCAACACGGTGTGATTGGCAAGGCCGATGATCAACCCCTCGCGCAGCACACGCTCTACCGGGTTGGGCACAGGCTGGCGGGTCTGCTCATTGATGATATGAAAAACCTCTTTGATGTCGCGCCCGGCAGCATCGGCCTGTGTCCAGCCGGTCAGACGCTCCGCCACCGGGTTAATGAAAGTTACACGGCTGCGGGTATCGGTGGCGATGACAGCATCGCCGATGCTGGCGAGCGTGACGCGCAGGCGCTCGCGTTGTTCGCTCACTTCTCGGTACAGCAGCGCATTATCGACGGCCAGTGAAGCGCGGTTCGCCAGTTCTTCGGCCAGCGCCAGGTCGGCTGCCGTGTAGCGCCGGGATGAGGACATAAACCCGATCATGCCAAAAGTGCGCCCACGTGCCCACAGGGGAATGCCCATGAACGATTTCGGCGCCAGCCTCTGAAGCATGGCAAGATGTTCCTGGCTTTGGGCCAGTGCCTTGAGGCGTTCTTCGGGAACTTCCGAAAGGAGCAAAGGTTTCTGGGTGCGCATCACTTCCAGGACACTGTGCGGATGGTCAGGGTGAGGGGGGTAGCGCGCTTCGATTTCACGCAGCAGAATCTGTTTGTCCGGATCAGTATGGGTAAACGCAAGCCGTCGAATCTGCTCCCCCTCCATCACGTCAACGGTACACCAATCGCACAGGAACGAAGCAGCGGCCTCTACCAGATTTTGCAAGGTGGTTTCATAGTCGAGGGAGGAGACCAGTGCCGCACTGGCTGCTGCCAGAAAGCGCTGTTCCTGTTCAGCACGGCGGCGCTCGGTGACATCCCTGGCAATGGTAATCAGGCGTGCAATCTGGCCCTGGCTGTCGCGGATGCCTGCGGTTGCAAAATTAATGTCGATGGGCGTGCCGTCCTTCTTGCGCCACGATGCATCGATCCCGATGAGGGTCTCGCCCCGTGCGACAGCCTCGCGGGTGGCCTGGAACTCATCCTGTTTGTCGGGCGGAACTGCCGGCAAGGGCCGGCCAATCGCTTCCGCTGCGCTCCACCCAAACGTCCGCTCGGCAGCCGGACTCCACAGTTGGACAATCCCCTCCCAGTCAAAGACGATGATCGGCAGCGGCGAATAGTCAAGCAGCGCTTGCATCGCCTGGTTGGCTTCTTTCAGCGCGGCTGCCGTGCGTTTTTGTTCGGTAACGTCACGGGCAATGGTCGAAGCGGCAGTCACCTTGCCCGCTGCATCCCGAATGGGCGAAATCGTCACGGATACATCCAGGCGCGTACCATCCTTCCGTATCCGCACCGTCTCGAAGTTTCGGACGGTCTCGCCACGCCGCAGTTGCTCCATGATCCAGGCCAGTTCGCCGGGCCGCTCCGGGGGAATAAGGACGCTCACCGAACGGCCTCGCATCTCTGCCTGGGTATAGCCATACATTCGTTCCGCGGCAGGATTCCAACTCAGCACAATGGCGTCCAGCGTCTTGGTGAAGATGGCGTCGCCAGACGTCTGGACGATGGCGGCCAACTGGCTCTGAGCTATCTCACCCCGGCTCCGCGCCCGACTGAGCGAACTGATCAACAGCGCTGTCAGAAACAAGACGGCGAGCAGAATGAAGTCGCCGGTATTCAAGGAAAGCTGCCCGGAGGGCAGCAAAAACACGAGGTCGATGATCAGCGCCGATACGACAATTGACAGCAGAGCCGGGCCGAATCCGCCGAACCAGGCACTGATAGCAACCGCCACAAAAAACAGCGGGAAGATGATGGTCGAGCCGATCCAGGGTCGCAAAAGAAGGGTGAGAGCGAACGCCGCCGCTACCGTGAGCAGCGCGATGCTATAGCGTTGCAACGTGTGGCGCAGAGTTCCCGACATCCGTATCTCCGTCGTGATCTAGCCAGATTCTAATAAAGACAAGCGACGACTGAAGATCGGCAAGATGCTGCCAGCAATGCTTATCGAGTATGTCCAGGCGTTCTCATCACTTGTCACGAGCCAAGCGATGCGGGGCTGAGATGTTTTGTTTAGCGGGAATCCCCGTCAAGTTTACAGAGACAGACTTACGGCGTCAATTCGGGCAGAATTTTGCAAAATGCTTATAGTTGTATAAATAGCCACGCCGCCCTGGCCTACCGAGTGGAGAAGTCGTTGGATGTTTCCAAAGGAAATTGAAGTCATCTTGATGCGCCACCTGGCAAGCTGCCTCGCCATGCCCATCGTCATTGTCAGCCCGGAAGGGACACTCATCTACTACAATGAACCGGCAGAAGTGATCCTGGGCCGGCGCTTTGAGGAGACAGGCGAACTGGCGCGAGATGTCTGGCTGCCGCTCATTCCGGCAATGGACAACGAAGGCAATCCCGTCCCTATCGAGGACCGCCCGATTACACACGTGCTGGAACAGCGCGAGCCGACCCATCAAAGTTTCTGGCTGCGCGGGATGGACGGCGTTCGCCGCCACATCGACATTACCGCCTTTCCGCTGATCGGGCAGGCAGATCGCTACCTGGGCGTGGTGGCGATCTTCTGGGAGTCAAAAGCATGAAGGTCAGATTCTGGGGGACACGCGGCTCCCTGGCGACGCCGGGGCCGGAAACCGAGCACTACGGCGGCAATACGTCGTGCGTGTCCGTGATCGGCGCTCAGGGCACGGTGCTGGTTCTGGACGCAGGGACGGGCATTCGCCGCCTGGGAACCACCTTTGATCGCACGCTGCGCCGCATCGACCTGCTGCTGACCCACCTGCACATGGATCACATCCAGGGGTTGGGCTTCTTCGCGCCACTTTTCAACCCGAATACGGAGGTGCACATCTGGGGGCCAGCCAGCACGACCTTGAGCCTGGAAGCGCGGCTGTCGCGCTATCTGTCGCCGCCGCTGTTCCCGGTGCTGCTGCGGGAACTGCCCTGCAAGCTGGAACTCCACGAAGTGCCCTGCGCCCCCTATGAGATCGGGGAATTCTCGGTACAATGTGGGCTGGTCTGCCATCCCGGCCCGACAGTGGGTTTCAGAATCGCGTCGCAATACGCTTCATTGGCCTACCTGCCCGATCACGAGCCGGCGCTGGGCCTGTCTGATGGGCAGTTCCCGATCTCGCCCGATTGGACGTCGGGTTATGCGCTGGCCGCCGGCGTCGATGTGCTCATTCACGACGCCCAATATACCAGCGCAGAGTACAGCGCCCACGTCGGCTGGGGCCACAGTTCCCTGGAACAGGCCCTCAAGTTTGCGGCCCTGGCAAAGGTTAAACATCTGGTGCTGTTCCACCATGACCCGGCCCACGATGACACGGCGCTGGATCGGCTGGTGGCGGAAGTGACCGCATCCGAGAAGCCGCCTTTTAGCGTATCGATTGCAGCCGAAGGCAGCATGTTTGAGTTACCATGATGCGAAAAGGAACCTCCAACGCTGTGAACAGTGTGAGTCAATAGTACCATTGCGCGAAAAGGCTGATTGCCGCTTTTAGAAAGCGGGGCGTATACTCCACAACATGATCAACCTCTACGACATCCTCGAAGCCGCCGACGGTCAGTTGTTTGGCGACCCATCCGCCATCATCTTCACGGATTTCTGTTTCGACTCCCGGCGTGTGCGGGAGGGCGAGTTGTTCGTGGCGCTCAAGACCGAGCGCGGCGATGGACATCACTACATGCGGGACGCCGTGCAGGGCGGCGCAACGGGAATCATGTGCAGCCGTCCGCCCGACTTCGACACCACCGGAACCACCGTGATCGTCATGCGCAACGTCGAGTCGGCTCTGCTGAACTGGGCAAAGATCGTGCTGCGCAAGTTCGGCACGACGGTCATCGGCGTGACAGGCAGTTCCGGCAAATCGACGGCCAAAGAAGCGATTGCGACGGTGCTTTCCACCCGTCACCGCGTGTTCAAGAGTCCCGGTAGTTTCAACGGGCGCTTCGGGCTGCCCATCGCACTCGGCAAACTGACCCAGGACGACAAGCTGGCTGTCCTCGAATTCGGAACCGACCAGTTTGGCGAGATGGCCGAGTTGGTCCAGACCACCAGACCGCTGGTCGGCGTCGTGACCAATATCAGCACCAGTCATACGGATCGGCTGGGCAGCCTGGAAAACGTCGCGGCAGAGAACCGCATCCTGATCGAGCAGTTGCCGGACAACGGCCTCGCCGTGCTGAATTACGACGATGATCGCGTGCGCAGCATGGGCGCGCGCACAAAGGCGCACGTCCTGACCGTCGGCCTGGACCGGACGGGCGGATCGTTTGGGGCCGATTTCCTGGCCTACAACCTGCTGGCGGCACGCGACAAGACCGGCTTCGACCTGCTCCACGAGCGCGAGCGCTTCATCGGCAAATGGGTTCCGCTGCTCGGCATTCACCAGCTTTACGGCGTACTGGCCGCGCTGGCCGTCGGGCAGGCCTATGGCGTCTCGCTGGAAGAAGGGTTGCGGGCGCTGACCGACCTCCAGCCATTGCCGGGCCGCCTCAACCCGTTGCTGGGTAAAGGGCAGTGCTTCCTGGTAGACGACAGTTTTAACGCCAACCCGGAGAGCACACTGGCTGCCCTGGATTGGCTGGACGCGGTGCGGCTGCCGGACCGCCCTGGCCGCCTCATTTTTATTATGGGCAATATGGACGAATTGGGTGCGCACGCCACCACCGGGCACCGCGAAGTCGGCAGGCGCGCCGCGCAGGTGGCGGACGTGTTTATTACTGAGGGCGATCTGGCTTCGGTGGCCGCGCGCGCCGCGCTGGACTACGGCATGGAGCGCCATCGCGTCAAGATTACCTTCAGCCCCCAGGACGCCGCCAACGTCATCGCCGATTCGCTCACCGCCGACGACGTGGTACTGGTCAAAGGCAGCCCGGCGGCGCGCATGGAACACGTCACCCGCCTGCTGCTGAACGACGAAGCCGACGCCCGCTTCCTGCCACGCACCGAAAGCGCCTACGACAGCGTCTGGACGAATCGCCCCTCGCGCCCGACGTGGATCGAGGTGGACAAGGCAGCTATCGCCTACAATACCCGCCGTCTGGTGGAGATCATCGGCCCGGACGTGGCCCTGATGGCCGTCGTCAAGGCCAATGCCTACGGTCACGGGGCGGTGGCCGTCAGTTCGACAGCCCTCCTCAACGGCGCGTCCTATCTGGGCGTGGCCTCGGTCAACGAGGCCAGCGAGCTGCGCGACGCCGCTATCAACGCGCCGATCCTGGTGCTGGGTTACACACCGCCCTGGGCCGCCTCGGAAGTGATCCGTTACAACCTGACACTGACCTTGTACGATCTGGACATAGCGCGCAGCTTTGACCGCGCAGCCCGCGAAATGAATGCCCGGATCAGCGTTCACGTCAAGATCGATACGGGCATGTCGCGGCTGGGCCTGCTCCCCGACCAGGTGATGCCTTTCTTTCGCGCCTTCAGGAATCTGCACAACCTGGACCTTGAAGGCATTTTCACCCACTTTTCCTCGTCGGAGAGTGACCCGGAATATACGCGCGAGCAGCTACGTACCTTTAACGAGGTGGTGAATCCGCTCAAGGCTGCCGGTTTCCAGTTCAAGTACATTCATGCCGCCAACACGGCTGCGGCGCTGTATTACCCCGAAACGCGCTTCAACATGGTGCGGGTGGGCATCGGCTTGTACGGGCTGGACCCCGGCCTCGACGCGCCCTTGCCCGGTGATTTCCGCGCGGCGATGACCTGGAAGACCACCATCGCCGAGGTCAAGACGCTCCTGCCCGGAACGTTCGTCGGCTACAACAACACCTACCGCACTTCAGGCGTGGAGCGCATTGCCGTGATCCCGGTGGGCTATGCGGACGGCTTCCGGCGCGCACCGCAGCATTGGGGCGAGGTGCTGGTCGGGGGACAGCGCGCGCCGCTGGTGGGCCGCGTCAGCATGGACCAGACCATGATCAACGTGACCAACATTCCCGACGTAAACATCGGGGATGAGGTCGTGCTGATCGGCAAACAAGGCGACGAGCAGATCACGGCGGATGACGTGGCGAAGCAACTGGGAACGATCAATTACGAGGTGGTCAGCACTATCCTGGCTCGCGTGCCCCGCGTATAAATTCCACCGCCAGTGCGCGAGTCAAAAGTGCGTTTTGTAAGCAAATCTCTGGCGATTTAGCCGCGTTTGAAGCCTCAAATCTGTGCTATACTCTGCCCCTTGTGCTCTCCTTAAAACGTATGGAGAATGTTCCGATGCGCAACTTCCAAAAGCTGGATGGCTACAAAGTCAATCCAGATTCAGACAGCCTGGAACTCTTCTTGACGAACGCGGACGACGAACAGCCACGCCTGGCGCTGCGTCGTGAGGGCGGCTACGTAACGATTTCGGCCAGCTATGGCCCCCTAGAAATTGCGCTGCGTCCTCGCTACGAGGATATGATTCGCACACTCAGCCGCCTGACGGTGGTTGAAGGATTGCAGACGACACGGCAGGTCGGTACGGGGCAGGCATACCTGGCAGTGGGGCTGGCTTCGGATGGCGATCTGCTGCTGCGCCCCACGATTGTGGCCGACGCGACAGGGCACTTCAGCCTGAACCTCGAAATCGCCAACCCGGCGCGGCAAGCGCTTTACGACTGGCTCAAAGTCCCCGCGCCAGCCGGGGCGTAGTCCGCCCCAGGGTAGAGGCGTCCCTCTCTGTGCCGCCGTGAGGGCTGTGCCGCAGAGAGGGACGAAGAGGGACAGATCGTCCGCCGTTACTCGGCAGGCTTCACAACCACGCTGGTAAACACCGCCTTGATTCGGGATGCCTTCGAGTACGTCCCGGCCACCAGAATGATGCTGCTTTCTTCCGGCGGAGCCAGTGTGTCGTCATCGGCCTCGCCCACTTTCACGTTATTGACGTAGAACTCAAAGTGGCTGCCCACCGCAGTCATGCGCAGCGTGTTAGAGCCTTTGGGCTTGTAATTGGCCTGCTTCGGCAGTGTGGTGGCCTTGATGATCGGAACCAGCCCATTGGAGCCATCCAGCTTGGTAAAGACCCATTCGCCTGTGCCAACGACGCGGAACATGTAGACGAATTCGTCTTTGTTGTCCAGATAATCGCGCACGCCCAGCCCGTAGCTCCATTCACCGGTCACGTCCGGGTTGCTGGCAGAAACGGTGACGGTTACGTCGATGTCGTTGGGGAACTTGAGCAGCGCGCCGGGCAGCGTCCATCGAATCCATTCCTTCTTGGTGACTTCGATGGTCAGCGCGTTGTTGGCTATCGTGACGTTGCTGTCAGTTCCCTTGCCGGTTTCCCAACCATTCGGGTTGTCATCCGGGAAGGACTCGTCAAGCAGCACGTCCCCACCCGATACTTCCGTCGGTGTAGCTTTGGTGGTTGGCCGCTTGGTTGGGGTTCGCTTGGGCGCGGTCTTGGTTGGGGTCGGTTCACTCTGAGACCCGGCCCCCGTGATAGTCAGGTTCCGGAACTCGACGGTGATGTTGCTAACCCCTTTGAAGGTTGTCGCCAGCAAGCCAACATATTTCGGCGTGCTCGGATCGTTGTTGATGGTGTCGTCCTCAAAGGTCCCGACTTTGGTCCCGTTGACCGAGAACGTGAAGGTCGTGCCGCTGGCCGAAACGTGCAGCGTGTTGGAAGCGGACATGTCCCAATCCTTCAGGTTGCCGCTTTTCTGCACCTTGTATTCGTCGCCATTGGCCGTCCGCGTCACAAAGGCCCACTTGCCCTGCCCGGTCACCTCGAATTGGTAGAAAGCGGATTCAACGGTGCGCGAATCGGCGCGCAGGATGATGGCCGCATTCCAATCGCCTTCTGTGCTCGGTTCGGGTGTGGTCGTCTCCACCTGCACGTCGATGTCATCCGGGAAAGTCATGTCTGGCGTTGCCCAGCTCGCCATGTTTTCTTTGGTCAGTTGCAGCGAAAACACGCCGTCGCTGATGGTCAGCTTGGAATTTTTCTTGCTGGCTAATTCCCAACTGTTGGAGTTGTCGTTGAACTGATCCTCCAGCAGCACTTCTCCCTGGGCTGCTGGATGCGTGAAGGTGCCTGCCAGAGGAACAACCAGAATCGACAACAGACTGAGACCGATGAGTACCAACCGCACTTTCTGAGTGAGAAAAACACGTTTGAACACGTCCGGCTCCTTTTCCCAACCAGCCTACGGAGAGTGGCAATGTCTCGTTGTTCAGCAAACGGACGACAGCCCGTGCAGTAAAGTTCCGCTTTCTATAACTTCTATAGAGTCATTGTACACAAAAGCGATTCTCGTGCACGCGCAATCTCATTTGCGGCGGCGGTTATAGGCGCGGGCGCGCGCCCTGACCCAGTGCAGCATCCGCTCGATGGCGCGCGCCAGCATTTCCGGCCTGTCGATGGGCCGGATCGGCCATTCTTCAAGGCCCACCTTGCGCAAAATGACGTTGGCCGCTGCCATGCCGGTTACGGTGGCGCGTTCCATATACAGCGCTCCGTGCGGGTAGCGCACCCAGTCGCCGCACGCCGTCAGGTCGGGCCAGGGCGTCTCAACGCCGAGATGTCGATCATTCGCCCCCACACTGAACAAAGAATGCGTGGCCGGGTTGCGCCGGATGGATTGGCCGACCAGCGTGCCACGCAGATCGGGCCAGACCCGCTGCAAATCGAGAACACCCCGCGCCAGCAGCACCGCGTCCGGCTCGGCCAGCGCTTCCGGCGGCCCATAGACGTGGCACTCGATGGCGCTGCCGCCGGTAACGGTGTGCCACTCCTGGAAGCGCTTCTGGAAGCGATGCAGCCAGAAATAATTGTCGAGGATGAAATCGCCGGTGAAAATGCCCGCTTCCGCTCTGGCAAGCGCCCCGCGTGGGGCATGGCTGAACCAGAAGCGCATCGCCGCCGACGGCACAGCCAGCGGCCACACCATCCTCTGGGCTGCCTCAGCAGTGGCCGGGCTATTCAGGAGCAGTGCACGCGCGCCGGGCGCATCCAGCGCCAGAACGACCTGATCGGCATCTTCGCCGCCGCCCTCCCATTCGACCCGCCAGCCGCCACCCGTGCGGCACAACCGGGTGACGCGCGTGTCCAGGCGAAACGTGCCGCCAAAGTGCTCCACACGCCGGCGCAAGGGCGCAATGAGCGCACAATCGGAATCCCGATCAAGGTAGCTGAAGGCCCAGGCATCGCGGCGCAGCAGCGTATAGAAGCGCAAAAAAGCGATAAACCCGGCCTGTGGAACCTGATCGGGCCGGGCCGAGGTGAAATTGCGCGCCAGGCCGACAAACAGGGCTTGCAGCGTGGGCGACCAACCCTTGAAGAAATCGGCCAGCGTCAGCCCTTCGAGCGTGATGCCCTCCACTGCCGGGTCGAAGGCCACGGCCAGCAGCAAACTGGCAAGTAGCCGGAACATGCTCGCCAGATCGCGCAGCGTCAGCATTTGCAGAAAGCGCGGGCGAGCGAACAACGCCAGGTAGTGAAAGGGCGCAGGAATCCAGCTTGAGCGCAGGGCGCTGCCGCCTTCGGCCCACTGCACCTTACCCGATAATTGGCGTAAAATCCAGGCTTCTTTGCGCGCCGGGACAAAACCGGGATCAATGTGCTGGCGTGCCAGCACATCCCGCAAATTATGGTACTGCCCCCACACACCATGAATGCCATGTTCTCCGGGGAACGACCAACCGCGTCCCTGGTGCTCAACCTTCACGGCGGTACCGCCGCTCAACCGCCCGCCCACACGTTCGGAATCGGCTTCGAGCAGCAGCACGGGCAGTCCGCGCTCGGCAAGGTGCAGCGCCGCTGTCAACCCGGCCAGGCCCGCGCCAATAACGACGATTGGTTTCGAGGGTTGCAAGGTAATTGAGATTGGAGTCGCCTCACCCCCGGCCTCTTTCCACCTGGCGGAGAGGAACCGGGGTGAGGTAAGCCTTCTAGCTCGATTTATCCACCGTTGGCGCACCGCCACCGGCGATCCTGTTCTTCACGTCCAGCAGGCCTTTAAGCATTTTCTGGCGGAAATTCAGGTTCTTGATATTGTCCAGCGCGATCTCGTAAGTGGTAGCGGCCTGCATCAGCTTCCCCGAACGCACCTGAATGTCGGCCAGCGCCAGCAGTGTTTGCCCGTAGCGCTCCTCGTCGCCCAGTTCACGGAAGGTGTCGGCAGCTTCACGGTACAGGGTAACAGCCTGCTCGGTATTGCCCTGCGCCAGATAGACGCCCCCCAGATTGCCGATGACCTGCGCCTCGCGGCTGCGATCTTGCATCCCGGCGAAGACGGCGCGAGCTTCCATCATCAGTTTGGCCGCGTTGTCGTAATTGCCCAGAGCGCGATCCACCAGCCCCAGGTTGACCTGCATCTCCGCGCTCATGTCCTTTTTGCCCTCGGCCTCGTAAGCGGCCTGGGCCTGTTTGAATAAATCTGCGGCGGCCTCGTAGTCGCGCTGCATAAATAATTTCACACCCTGATCTTGAAGTTCTGCGCCTGTGCTCATAGTCCCTCGGTAATGGTTGATGCTGTGACTAGAAGGTGATATTGAGAATGTTCTCGCCGACTGCGCGCAGTTCGTGTACCTGCAGGCGACTCAGCCGCATGGCGATGTCAATGAACGCCTGATTGACGGGCTGCGTGACAAACGCGCGCATCTCTTCCGGCAACTCGGTGAAGCGCTGGTATTCCTCTTTCAACGCCAGCCAGCTACCGACACGGTTGCCGTCTTCCAGGAAATACGAGATCGACTTGCGGACTGCCGAGGAGAGGCTGGTCAGTTCGGGGAAGGGTATCGGCTGCTGCCCCAGCTCAAAGGCGGCAATCTGTTCGACGGTCAGCCCGGTGGCTTTCGCCAATTCTTCCTGGCTCAGTTTGGCCTCTTTGCGCGCCACTGTCAGCATCGCGCCGATGACGCGATCTCGCAGTTCGTTGTACTGCTGGTTCGGAACCTGCCGCTCTTGCTCCTGCGTACTGATGGTTTTGGTGTTCCAGAAGTGGCTGACCGGAATGCCCAGGTAATAGGCCAGGATTTCCAGCTGAGGCAGACTTGGCGCGTTCTTGCCGAGTTCCCATGCGCGCACCTGGTCTTCGGAAACGCCCAGCGCCGTTGCGATCTCTGCCTCGCTCATGCCGTTCGCCAGCCGCGCATCCCGGATCAATACGCCCAGAATCCGCGCCCGCAGGAGGTGGATTTCCTCATGATTTCGCTCTTCAGGCGGTGGCGGGGCATTTTCTTCCTGCTTTTTCTTGAAGCGAGCAGACACGTCGCCAAAACTCATAGTTGCCTCCGGCGCGCATACGGAATGGTGCGTTGTGTTTTTACACCGGACATTATAAGGCGGCTAACGGCACGATGCAAAGAGCCTGCCGCCCTTGCCCTCGGCCCACTCAACCTACCTGGTCTATCAAAAATGAATGTTTGCCCAGGCGAACCGTAGAAACTATACTGTAAACAATACTGAGACTATACTGTGACGTGATCAGCGTGTTTCCAGGAAGTGTGGCATGATCGCTCACCAGATGACCGTCGCTGAGGCTTATCGGCGGCGAGACGAAATTGAACGGGCGGGTAAGGCCATTTACGTCAAAGGCTACACTTCCGAGGACTCAGTTCACAAAGTCTTGTTTCACGTCAACCAGCCGGGTGATCCCTGGTATGAAGTCTGGCTCGTGACCCGCCATTCGCAGTATCTCGTCATTATGCCAGCCCGGGCGTCCGTCACTGTCGAGTGAAAGCTGTTTTCTCAGCCCAGCCCCAGACGCCATGCTGGCACCCATTCAATGTGTGGATAAACGCTCATGGTCGAACGTCTGGAAGAAATCGCCGAGAACATCCGCAACGTGCTGGAAGCCAAGCACCAGGCCAGGGAGCAGTTGGTCACGATGGCACGCGTCCTGACGCGGCACTGTGCCAACGCCATCCGTGCTATGCACCGTCAGGAATGGGACAGCGCCCGGACGTTGCTTGATACGGCGCGCGGCGTGCTCGATGGCATGAAACACAGTGTCGAGGACTATCCCGATCTCTACTATGCGGGCTATACTCAGGATTCGTTCAAGGAATATGTCGAGGCGGCTGCGACATATGCGCTGGTACGCGACGAAGCGCTGCCCACACCGCAGGAACTGGCGATTGACGAGGCAACGTATCTGAATGGGCTGGCAGAGGCCGCCACCGAACTGCGGCGCTACATCCTCGACATCCTGCGCCACGAACACAGTGAAGAAGCGGAACGCCTGTTGGCGGCGATGGATGCCATTTATGATACGCTGGTCACATTCGACTTTCCCGACGCGATCAGCGGTGGCCTCCGTCACCGCACGGATAACGTGCGCGGTGTGCTGGAACGGACACGGGGCGACATGACCACCAGCCTTCGCCAGCAGCGCTTGCAAGCAGCCCTGGATCGGGCCGCGTCGCGCTACGTGCCCCCTACCGAGAGTCTGATGTAGCAGTGCGCGCCGTCACTGGTGACACGCGCTGCGCTTCAGCCAGTTCGACCTCGTTCTGGGCAGCCTGTCGCCGACGCCTTGCTGCTTCTTTAGCGTCGCGTTCTTCCCAGTAAAGCGCGCTGAAATAGATCAGTTTGCCCGCGTGCTGCGCGAGGCAGCGCACGCCCGGATCGGGATCATTGACGAACTGCTGCGCCAGCGCCCCCAGCGCCGCCGGGTTATTGAGAGCTTGCAGTTGAACAATGGTCACGGCTCTTGCGGCGGGGTCAGGGTCATTCAGGCGGCTCAGGCAATGGCTGACGTCGCTGGCCGTCGGGCGCGGTGGAAGGGCACCTCCCTTGCTAATGATTCGCCGGCTGGCCGCCGTGCCACGCGCTGTGCCGAAGAAGCCCATCCGTAAAGCGCGGAGTATGCTGGCCGGGACTGATCGGCTGTCAGGCCGGCCTGTCTCGCCACCCACCTGAGCCAGAAGGCGCTGCTGTTCGGTAGTGTCTGTGTACAGGCCGGAACGAAACGCCTGAGCCATCGCCGTCTCTGTCCGGTAGCCACGCGCCTGCGCCTGCCGGATTTGCGTCTCCGCCCAGGCGATTGCCTCGCGGACTTCGGGGTGTGTCTCCCCGCTCCTCAGGTAGGCGAGCCTTTCCAGGACACCGGTCTCTTCAAGCATGGTCAATGCGCACAGCGCCTGGATGCGCAGTTCGGGCAAGGGGCTTTTGAGCTGTTCAAGCAGCATGGTTAGCATCATTGGACTCCAGCGCTGCGGGTTGATTTTTTGAAAGTTCCAGAGTTTTACAGGTCTAACCAGAATTAATACAGCGTAGTGTAACCGGAAATCACAGCGGTGGCTGAATTTGGGGGAGAATTTCACAAAAGCGAAAAGGGTAAATTTCAGCCCAGCGATCTTTCAGAGGGCGTTGCAGGGGCCATCACCTCGGCAATGGCTTTCTCCAGATCATCGAGCATGGCGGGCTTGACAATATAGTAGTTGGCCCCCGCCAGAAAAGCCGCGTCCTGGTGGGCTTTTTCGTCGTTAGCGGACACAATGATAACCGGTACGTTGGCTGTTGCCGGGTCACGTCGCAAAAACCGGCAGATCTCCAGCCCATCCACGCCGGGCATGTTTACGTCCAGGAAGAGCATATCGGGCATACCATTGTTGAGCTTGTAGAGGGCGCCCCGTGGACCGAAGGCCACGCTGACGTTGTGCCCAAGCAACCGGAGCAGGTCGGCAAGGTATACAGCGGTGTTTTTGTCGTCATCGACGACCAGGATGTTGTAGGGCATGATGTCCTTTCCGACGGATGTACGTACAGCCTCATTATAATCGCATTTTCTGTTAGCTGGGCGATGACCTGACCTTAAACGGCACACCTCTTTTTGCTGTCCGGGCTGCGGTACAGCACCAGAGGTGTGCCCCTGGTTTACTGATCGGCGCTGCGTGCTGCCAACGGAGTCGGCAGTGCATCAATGCTGTACGAGTTCTTCTCCTGGCGGTACGTGACCAGCGCCTCTTCACCTTTGGTTTCCGCCCATCTGATCCACGTGTCGCGCTCTCCGACGTATTCCATGCGGGGCACGGCATAGCCGCAGGAGGTGTAGACGCGCGTGATGTCAGCCAGGATGATCTGGCGAATGCCGGGGTAGGCCGGGAACCGGGGCAGCAAGTCCGCCCATTCCGGCGCGTCGGGCAGGATGGTGCGCCCTGTACCATACAGCCGCAGGATGTTTGGCGGGCCATTGAAGGCACAAAACATGAAGGTCATCTGTAGGTAAATGCAACGTGCCATTTAGCCTGATTATAACCCTGTCCAAAGACCGACCACAACCGAGGGCGGAGCTTTCCAAAGATTCACCTGGTAACGATTACCAGGTGCTCCGCCAGGGTAAGGAGAGTGCGGCATGAAACCACCATCAATCAAACGCTTCTGCCAGCACTGCGGAGAGAAATTTTATGCCCGCCGCAAAACTGCTGAATATTGCTCTCCCAACTGCCGCTGGAAAGCCTGGCGCGAGCGCCATCCCGTCGATGAGCCGAAAGGAAACCGAGTTGTTAAGCAGTGGTACACCAAGAATCAAACGGTGAACCTGCGTGAATGTCCGGTCTGCAAGCACTCGTTTTTTGCGACAAACAACCAGGCAACCAAGAAGTATTGCAGCCGCGCCTGCTGCCAGAAGGCGTATAGGCAGCGCTTTGAGGCAAAGCGTCGGGCTGACGTTGCTCGCCGAGTGATTCGCCACCTGGAAGCGATGGGCTGTGAACTGTACTTTGGAGACACCGCAGCGAGGTGAACCATGAACAACACACACACAGACATTGAAGTGACCCGGTTATTGAACGAGCAACGTGAACTGAGAGAAAAGTACGCCCGCAAGCTGCTGGCACTGCATGCAATGGCAGCCGATTTCTCGGACGGCAGCCAGCAGCGGTTTATGGGCCTGATGCGCGAGCTGAACCGCCTGCGCGATGAGTTGTGGTACGTCCAGCAGAAGTTGGATCGGGTAGATACTTCTCAAATTTTCGGGCCGGAGGGCCTGCAAGTGCTCTTTGAGTAGGCCGTAGCAAAATTTGCACGAATATCCATTCCATGTCAAAATCACAGTCCTCCTGGCCGTCGCTTATAGCGGGCCGGTACAGTTAGCTAAACGCGAACCGCCCAACGACTTTTCCAACCTCGGATGCAAATCCGAAGGGAATAAAGCCGTTGGGCGGTTCTTTTGGATCAGGAGCACCCCACAGAGTAGCCCGTAAACGCGAATGCGGCTGGTGACATCAGCCGCCCGCGATAGGGGATATTAGGGGCGCTCACCCGCACCAAGACGTTGGGAGCGTTTCGGGCGGATTACTCTCATTGCGTTGGAGGCGCAACGAAAGCTGTGACAAATCTTACTCCCCGATCAATCAAAAAGCAACCTCAAGTACGCATCGAGCCGCTGCCGCTGCCGCCCGACTTCAACAGCCGCCTGGCGAAAATCTACGCCCTGGCACTGAGACGCTACCACGAACGCCAACAACGCGAGTGCCAGGGGGACAATGCGGTATGACGCAGCCCATCTGCTTCCTGGCTGGCAGTCCGGCTCCGACTGGGCGGGACTGCTTACCAGGGCGCAGATCGTGTCCTGCAAACGAAGCGAGACGCCCGGTGTGGGGAATCATCAGGCGTCAATAGACAGAAAAAGAGGATCTGACATGTCTCATTTTACCATAAGTTACACGCCCAAACCTGACGATAGCGGGGAGGGCCGCGTATGAACGATACACTCGCGCCACACAATGTAGAAGCCGAGGAAGCCGTTCTGGGTAGCGCGCTTATCGGCGGCAGCCATGTTCTGGACGAATTGACCTGGCTCAAGCCATCAGACTTTTTCATCGTCAAGAACGGCTGGATATTCGAGGCGATTCTCAATCTGCATCGCCGCAAGGAAGCCGTTGACAATCTCACAGTTACCGATGAACTGAGGGCACGCGGCCAACTTGAAACGGTGGGCGGCACGGCCTACATTGCCTACCTAATGAATATTACTCCGACGTACATCCACGCTGTGACCTATGCCCGAATCGTCGAATCAGATTCCCGACGAAGGCGCATGTTGAGCATCGCATCCGGACTCGCACAAGGCGCGGTCACAGGCGACAAGGAGAAAATCAAGGAGCTAGTGCAGTTAGCTAAATCAATGCTAGACACGCCCGACGATGGCCCGGAGCAGCTGCGTCAGTATCTGTTGCACGTCGGCGAACTGGATAGCTTGCCCGAAGTGACCTGGCTCAAGCCGGGAATAATCCCATCAAAAGGGCTGGTGATGTACTACGGCCCATCCGGGGTGGGCAAATCTTTTTTGGCTCTCGACTTGGCTCACGATCTGGCACAGGCCGTACCCGTAGTTTACATCGCTGCCGAGGGCGAATATGGCCTTAGACTGAGAAGCCAGGCTTGGCGAAAACATCACCAAGTAGACGCCAAAGACCTTAAACTGTACTTCTTCGCTAACATCGTCAGCCTGATTGACGACAAGGAACGTGAGGCTTTCATGAAAGTCGTCGCGCCGCTCAAGCCCGCCCTGATCATTGTTGATACCGTAGCGCACTGCATGCTGCCGGGCAACGAGAATGACACGCGGGACATGGGCTTGTTCGTCAAGGGTACAAAGGACATGCAGAAGGCTTTCGACTGTGCGGCCCTGCTTGTTCATCACACCAATAAAGGCGGCAAGGTTGAACGTGGAAATTCCAGCTTACGCGCAGCCTGTGACGTGATCGCCCGTATTACGGGCGAAGACGAGAGCATCATCTTCGAGTGTCAGAAAACGAAGGATGTTGCGCCTTTTGAGACTCGCTACCTACGGCTGGTCAAAGTTCAAGTCGATGACCAGCATGACTCACGGGTAGTTCTGCCATCCGAGAAAGTCGTGCAGACCAAGAATGATCCGCTAACCAGGTCGCAACGAATTGTACTTGACCTGCTGAAAATGCCAGCCAACCAATACGGGTTGACTCGCGCGGAAATCGCTGACCAGGCGGACATGAGTAACGGTCAGGTGGGGAGAGTATTGAGTGACTTGATGGGTTTGGGCCACGTCAAGCAGGAGGAAAGGCGAGGGCCTTACCTGGCGGTCACGGCAGACACCGGGGTTATTGAAAAGAAAGTGTGAGTCATGTGAGTCATTGAGTCGTCCCACAAACCGCACTCCCCTGCGGTTTTTCTGACCGATGACTCACATGACTCAATGACTCGAAGGGGGGAAAGGCCGGAGTTATTAAAAAAAGTGTGAGTCATGTGAGTCATGTGAGTCATCGCCCTGGTTTTCTATTTGCTGTGGCCGAGATCGCATGACTCACACTTTCCAGAACAGCACGAGTCATTGAGTCCCTAGAGGTAGCATGAGCCAAGCAAAGAAACACAAGCGAGAAGTCCGACCACTGAGCCAGCAGCCGAAGGCGGTCATACAGTATGACCCACCAGAAACACCCACCCGTGCAGCTATCAACGTGTTCCGATTACGGACCTGGCAACCGAAGGCGATTGACATCCGCTACGAGGGCCGCTGTGACGTGTGCCATCGGGCTGGTCTGTACTCGTATCGACTGCCGGGCGATGCTCCACATATTCAGGGTGGTGAACAGTGCAGGTATTGGTGCAGTCGGTGTGGTTGGACGGACAGCGGAGCCAGACCCTGTGACCCGCGTCGGTAGCCACTGCCCAAGTTGGGGCATTCTCGTCGCGGCGGAGCGCCTGGGCCGCCCGGAGCGCTGGGCCGCGACGGAGCGCTGGGCCGCCCGGAGCGCCTGGGCCGCGACGGAGCGCTGGGCCGCCCGGAGCGCCAATGACTGATAACCGTTATCAGTCGAATCTTCGGATGAAGGAGGTGAGGCCAATGGGCAGGAAGCGTGTGAACCGGGGTTATTCAATCCGCCTGGGCCGCGAGCGCCGCAAGCCTGGGCCTAAGCGCTCGTATCGGCGTCAGAAGTGAGCACGCACCGAGACGGTGGTTGTGCCGTCTCGGTGTGCTTTGTTCTGTTTTCATCTTGCATGTTATCTCTCGTGTTATGTCTCTGCACAAAATCGGTGGGGATGGGGGTATATATGGGGGGTATGCGGAGAAAACGTTACCGGGTTAAGTGCCAGGCATGTGGGAAGTGGTTTATGTCCGCAATGCCGACTACGAAATATCACCCAAGCAAAAGCCGGGCGTGCTATCAAGCGGCGCGCCGTCGGCGGTTGAAGATGGAAGCAATGCAGCAGAAGGCGGAAGCTGCCCGGATCGCTGAGGTCTATCTGGCCGAACTGGAACGGCAGGAACAGGAACGACTACAAGCTGGACTGGCCACCGAAAATGAGCGTCAGGAACGCGAGCGGGCCAGGCGCGAGTGGGAAGACCGGAACGAGCGATCTAAGGTGGAGCAAGCCGAGCGGATCGCCAGACAGAGAGTTTCACCGTGTAAGAACTGCGGCAGCACGACTTGGGCGATAAGAAAGACGCTGCTGGGTAAATTCGTGCTGAACTGCTCGGGGTGTGGACATGAGAACGAGCGCATTCATCCGACCTGGCTCCCCAATTGCCCAGCTGGACATGGCAACAAACACTGGCACATTGATCGCTTTGGCACACTGATTTGCAACTTCAAAGTGCCGGGGATTGAGCCAGGCACGCGCCGGGCCGCAATGGTTCCGTGTGGCCGCGAAATCACCTATGAGGAATTGCGGGCCAGGTACGCCTTCGAGAAAGGGCCCGGCATGGCATGACTGGAAACCGACCTGATAACCGTTATCAGGTGTCAACGTTGACACACGATGCGAAGCAGGTTAGACTGAGCGTGTCTAGGGATGAATCGAACAGGCTAACTATGACCGGTAGCAGACCGCGCCTTTGCGCCTGTTCCATCCCTAGACAAGATGGTCATAGCAAAGGTGCGGTCTGTTGCTTTTCAGGAGCATAAATCATGAAAGCCGCAATCTACGCAAGAGTCAGCAAAGACGAACAGACAAAGGGGTATAGCCTGCCTACGCAGCTTGAAAGCGCGCTGGCATATGCCGCCGATCACGGCCATAATGTCATCGCGCATTTCTGCGAGGATCACACCGGGACGGCGCTGGATCGGCCCGAACTGAACAAATGCCGCGAATTGGCAGCGTCAGGCGCTATCGATACGCTGATCGTCTATGATCTGGATCGGCTGGCGCGTGGAATGGCGAAACAAATCATCATCGAACAGGAATTTGCCCGTTACGGAGTGCAAATCGAGTATGTTCTCACCAACTACGCTGATAGCGCTGAAGGGCGGCTCCAGAAGAATGTCCGGGCAGTCGTGGCAGAATACGAACGTGAGAAGATTATCGAGCGCTCGATACGCGGGAAAAAAGGACGGGCAAAGGCGGGGAGTGTCAATCCTGGCAGGTTCGCGCGCTACGGTTACAAATATGTGCCCGATCCAGCCGGACACAAGGGCGCGTATGTCATTATCGAGGATGAAGCCAAGATCGTCTACCAGATATATGACTGGTACGTCAATGGTGATGGAACAGGGCGCAACATGGGCATGGGCCGCATTGCAAGGCGTCTGTTCCAGATGGGCGTTCCAACCCGGTTTGATGTGCTGCCCGGCAACGCAGAGGGAAAACGCAAGGCCAAAATGAAAGGGTATGGCTTTTGGAGTGAAAGCGTCATCCGGGACATTCTCACTGCCGAGATTTATGCTGGCGTGCATTACTACAATTGTCGGCACAGGCGACGCGCACCAGGCGAACCATTCATGCGCGATAAAAGCGAATGGATACCCATCGCTGTGCCGCCCATTGTTCCGCGTGATCTGTGGGAAGCAGCCCAACAAAAGCGTATATCGAACCGGAAGACAGCGAAGCGCAATACTCGCCATCCCTATCTAATGCGCGGGCGGCTGCGCTGCCACAAATGCGGGTACATCATGACTTCACGTACCGATCTGCGCTTTGACCCACCAAGAAGCATTTATGTGTGCAACACCGGAAGTTTGCACCAGCGAAGCGCTGACCTATCTGCCCCACTATGCCGGGGCAATCTGAAATCAGCTATTATCGATGAAACGATCTGGCAAGCGATCAAGAGCGTACTCGAAAATCCGGCGCTGATTATCGAGACTTTGGAACATGAGAGCCTTGAGGCCGAACACAAGGTCAAAGTGCAACGTGATCAGCTTGCTATTGCCTTACGCCAGCGTGCAGAAGCGGTGGAGCGGCGCGACCACTTGGTCAGTCTGTACGCGCGGGGGAGCAAAGCGCGTGATGCTTTCGACAAGGGCATTGCCGAACTTGATCGCATGATCGCTGATTTTGATGGCGAAATCGCGTCTCTACAGGCGCAGATCGCAGTAGAGATACCCGATCCGGCAGACCTGGATAGCATCATGGCCTTCTGTGCCAAGATAGCTGACGGGATGGAAAACTTCACTTTTGAGGATAAGCATGAGGTAATCGAACTGCTGAAAGTGACGGCCCTCGTGAAGCGTGAAGATGGCGTCACGGCACTGGTGATCAGCGGCTATTTCCCCGACATCAAAATTGAAGCATTTGACGACAAATCGTCAAAGTTATCCTCTTATTCTCGTAGAGATGGGCCGACGTTTCGTTGCCGCTGCCCGTCAGGTCGAGGTACGCAACGCGATTCGGTGACAGGATGCGAAAACTATCCAGCCCCTTCGGAGATAAATTGATGTGGCCTTCGGCACTCAACGGCGCAGTGGCGACGAAAAACACGTGCTGCGCCTGGATGAACGTTTGCAAGTCCTCGGTCAGTGCCTCGTAGACTTTTCCCATTGCCCCTCCTTTGGCTTGTTCCTGCGCATTGTACATTAGGTCTGCGATGGCTTACAATAGCACCTATCCCTGCTCGCGGAGGGGGTGGATAGGAGGCTCGTTTGCCCAATAGCGACTCTCGAACGGACGTTCGATTTGCGCTATAATTGCACATCGGGGCAAGCGTAAAACGAGAACTGGACAATGGCCGAGACAAGATTCGGAACCAACCCTAAAGATAAGAAGCCTGCGGCGAAGCCAGGCGCGCCAAAGCCTGCCACGCCCAAAACCCCTGCGCCGCGCTCCATCCCTAAAGCGGATCCCAGGGCAGCCCCCAGGCCCGACCCCCGCCCGCCGATCAAGGCCCGCCCTGGCACAACACCGAAGACGACCAGCCAGACCCCGGTCAGGCTGGTAAAACGCACCCAGACTGTTACCACCGCCAAAGGTTCGCACGAACAACCTGTTGCTCCTCTCCACATCAACCTCGATCCTGACCAGATCGGGCGGGCGTTGAACGAGCGGCCTGGTTGGGTAGACGAGAGCATCGCCATCCTGCTGATGGTCTTTGGCATGGTGTCGCTGCTGGCCCTGTTGAACACCTCCCCAACGGCTGCCCTGTCCAATATGTGGTCGGACACGCTTCGGCAGTTTTTTGGGTACGTGGGCGCGCTGCTGTTCTCGCTGATGATCGTGGGCGCAGGTGCATTGATCGTCCTCCCCCGCATCGGCGTCAGAATCCAGATGCCCTGGCAGCGCATCCTCATGATCGAGATCGCCTATCTGGCCTTTCTGGCGGTGCTGCACCTGCTGCCGCACGACCCCGAACCGCGCGCTCTGGCGCGCAGCGGGCAGGGGGGCGGGTACGTCGGCTGGGCCTTGAGCGATCTGGTATTCAAGCTGTTTGGGTCGGGCGTTGCCATCGTGTTCTTTGTGACGCTGGCGGTGGTCGCGCTGTGTATGGTTTTCGGCATCCGGCGAGTGCACATCCGCCAGGGTTTGAACAGCGCCAGCAAACGTCTGGCGGCCCTGGCCGAACAGATGAAGCGCGAACCGCTGCCTCGTCCCCGGCTGACCCCGGCGGGTAGGCCAATGGCCGTCCGGAATCAGGCCGCCACGCTGCCACCTGCGCTCACCGAAGCAAACAGCCCCGATGCGGGCCGAGCGAAGGACATGACATCGCGTAAATCGACGCCGATGGCTCGTCCACTGCGGCGCGAACCGGCCAGCGCAGAACTGACCGTGCCACCCGCGCCGCCGCTGCCGGGGCCGCTCGCCCCACCCACCCCGCCAGCGGCCAGCGCCGATCTGCCCGCCATGCCATTGACCCAACCTGCGGAGTCCGAAAGCGAGCCGGAATTAACACGCGCGCTTTCAGAGCCGGTGAAGCCGCCTGCCCCCAAAGGGGCCAGATCGAAACCGTCGTCGAAGCCCTCCAAACCCGCGCCCGCCGTTCCCGAACGGCGCACTCGCTACTTTGCCGTCGAAGACTTCAAAGAGGTGCGCCAGCCCATTCCACGCGCAGAAGGACTGCCGCCTCTCTCGCTGCTCAGTGACACCGAATTGAACAAACCCACCGAGCAAGAAGTCAACAACAACGTGCGCATCATCGAGAACACGCTGTTGGAGTTCGACATTGACGTTGAAGTGGTCGATGTCAGTGTCGGGCCGACGGTCACGCAGTATGCCGTGCAGCCCTTCCGCGAAGTGACCACCGACCAGGGCGAGGTCGTCATGCAGCGCGTTCGCGTCAACAAGATCGCGTCGTTGAGCAACGACCTGGCGCTGGCCCTTTCCGCCAAGCGGCTGCGCATTCAGCCCTACGTCCCCGGTCAGCGCTACATGGGCATCGAAGTGCCCAACCAGAAGCCGAGTACAGTCGCGCTGCGACCTGTGATGGAGTCGGAAGCCTTCGCCAAAGCCTTCATCAAGCGCGACCCGGACCATCCCGGCCAGACGTATGAGGTCCCGCTGGCTGTTCCGCTTGGGCGCGACGTGTCCGGCGCGGCCTTCGTGGTCGATCTGGCGGCGATGCCCCACCTGCTGATCGCAGGCACGACCGGATCGGGCAAATCGGTGTGCATTACAGCGCTGGCGGTGGCGCTGGTCATGAACAATCTGCCGTCGCGCCTCAGGCTGGTCATGCTCGACCCCAAGATGGTCGAACTGAGTCGTTTCAACGGTCTGCCGCACCTGCTGGGCGCGGTGGAAACCGACATGGAGCGGATCATCGGCGTGCTGCGCTGGGCGACCCGCGAAATGGATCGGCGCTACAAGCTGCTCGAAGCCGAAGCCGCGCGCAACATCGAAGCCTACAACAAGGCGCTCGGCAAGGCGCGTGAATCGGAGTGGCTGCCCTACATTGTCCTGCTGATCGACGAGATCGGCGACCTGATGCTCTCGCGCCTCGACGAGATGGAGCGCACCCTGACCCGCCTGGCTCAGATGGCGCGCGCTGTCGGCATTCACCTGGTCGTCGCCACGCAGCGGCCCAGCGTGGACATTATCACCGGGCTGATCAAGGCTAACTTCCCGGCCCGCATCTCCTTTGCAGTGGCGTCGGGTGTTGATTCGCGTGTTATCCTGGACACGACGGGCGCCGAGTCGCTCATGGGGCGCGGCGACATGCTGTATCTCGCGCCCGATGCCTCTGGCCCGCAGCGCTTGCAGGGCTGTTTCGTCTCGGACGCGGAAATCGATCAGGTCGTGGCGTACTGGAAGGACTGGCAGCGGCAGCAGCCTGCCCCGGCGGAGCCAGCCAGCGCTCCCTGGGAAATGGGCCTGACGCGCCGTGAATCCCTGAACGACGTTGACCCGATGCTCGAAGACGCCATTGACCTGGTAGTGCGGGAAGGCGAAGCCTCCGCCTCGCTCATCCAGCGCCGGCTCGGCATCGGTTATCCGCGCGCAGCCCAACTGCTTGACATGCTGGTCGAACTGGGCGTGGCCGGATCACTCAAAGAGGGGGGCCGTGCCCGCGAGGTGCTGATGAAACCCGGTACAGACTCTTTCAAAAAGCTGATGGACAAACGCAAGAAATAGCGCGTAACCCCGAACCCCGCTGCGGCTCTGGCGAACGAGGCGCGGCATACACGCACACTACGCAGCGGATTCAACAACGTCCGGGTTCCCCTCAGCCACAGCGTGGAGAGCGGTGTCCAGGCCCACCGCTGCCCCCTCGCCAGTTGGAGAGGGGGTCAGGTTAATTCGGCTCAACTATCCCCGCTACGTGTCGGTTACGACTCGACAATATCGACGCTGTTCAGCTTGTCGCCTGGCCTGGGGTCGGACTGCGGATCGCGCTCCCGAATCTGCATCAGCACCTTCAGGCTGTCCGGGTCGGCCACCTTGCCAAAGACGGCGTGCTTGCCGTTCAGGTGGGGCGTCGGCCCGTGCGTGATGAAGAACTGGCTGCCGTTGGTGTTCGGCCCGGCGTTCGCCATGCTCAGGACACCCGCCGAATCGTGGGGAATGCTCAAGGCACTTTTTTCGTCGTTCCACTTGTAGCCGGGGCCGCCCCTGCCGCTGCCTGTCGGGTCGCCGCCCTGCACCATGAAATTCTTGATGACGCGGTGAAAGGTCGTCCCGTTGTAAAACCCTTCGCGGGCCAGAAACACAAAATTGTTGACGGTCACAGGCGCGCGATCCGCGAACAGGTTGACTGTAATATCGCCGCGCTCGGTGTGGAACACGGCCTGGTATTTCTTCTTGGGGTCAATGACCATCTCAGGTGCTTTGTCGTAACTTTTCGCCATCATTGCCTCCGGGCTATAGGTGAATATCCCATTCAGGGAATGAGCATGATCTTACCACTTTTCCCGCTGATGAACGTCTCGTAGGCTTTGTCGAAGTCGCGCATGGCGAATTCATGGGTCACTATCGGGTCGAGCTTCAAAACACCCGCTTCCAGCAGCCCACGCGCCTGATACCACGTTTCCCACAGCCGCCGCCCGACGATGCCCCGCACCAGCACGCCCTTGAAGATCACGTTGTCGTTCAGGTCAAAGGTGAACGGCCCCGGCGCAAGGCCCAGCAGCGAGGCCACGCCACCACCCCTGAGCGCTGCAAAACCCTGGTTGATGGCCGACGGCGCGCCGGACATTTCCAGCAGCACGTCCACCCCTTCGTGATAGGTCAGGTCGCGCACGATGGCAACCACATCCTCGCTGCTGGCGTCGATCACCCGATCTGCGCCCATCTCGCGGGCCATCTCCAGCCGGTAGCGGCTGATGTCGGTGGCGAACACGGCGCGCGCGCCCGCCGCCTTCGCCACGTTGATCGCCATCAGACCCACCGGCCCGCAGCCCGTCACCAGCACAAACTTGGCGGAGATGTCCTGCGACATAACGGCATGGATGGCGTTGCCCAGGTTCTCCTCGATCACGGCGATGTGCAGCGGCATCCCCGCCGGGTTCTTCCAGGCGTTCTGCGCCGGAACGCTGATGTAATCCGCAAAGCCGCCATCCCGATCCACGCCCAGAATCCTGGTGTTTTCACAGATGTATTCGCGGCCCGTCCGGCAGTAGTAGCAGTGATTGCAGACAACGTGGCTTTCCAGCGATACAAAGTCGCCCACTTTCACGCTGTCCACGTCGGGCGCAATCTGCACCACGTCCCCGGCGATCTCGTGCCCGACCACAAATGGCGGTTTCAAGCGGTGCTGCGCCCAGTCGTCCCAGTGGTAGATGTGCAGGTCTGTCCCACAGATCGAGCCAGCGCGCACCCGGATCAGCACTTCACCGTGACCGATGTGCGGCACGGGGTAGTCTTCTACCAGGGTCAGGCCGGGCGCGCGCTCGGCCTTGACGATGGCTTTCATCTTTTGAGGGATGGTCATGAGGGTAGCTTTCTGTCTCTTGTATTCGGGCGCACGGCTTTTCATTCTGTGCGAGAGCATAGTTATGCCAGAGTATAGCGCAGAACAGCCTGGGCAGACTGCTGCAACCGTCGAGGGCCAGCCAGTCCATCCGGCAGAATGCAGTCTTTGATTCAAGTTTCCTGCAAGGTGGTACAATCTCGGCAGAAGCAGACCGGGCCAAGGCGCAAGGTCGCTGGCAGCGTTGCGTTCAAGTTTGCTGAACGAACTGTCTCGCCAGCGGTCTACCTGGGTTCCAGGGCACAGCAGCTTTATCCTTAACGGTAAGGTGACTTAACTTCATATAGAACGGAGATACCCTTATGACGATCCAGATCACCTGGTTGAGCCATTCCGGTTTCCACCTGGATATTAATGGCGTGTCGGTGCTGATCGATCCCTTTCTGACCGGCAACCCGCTGGCAACGATCAACCCGGACAGCCTGCCCGCCGACTACATTTTGCTGACGCACGCACATGGCGATCACCTGGGCGATACGGTTGCCATCGCCAAACGCACAGGCGCAACCGTGATCGGGACGTTTGAGATTCACGCCTGGCTGCAAAAGCAGGGCGTCCAGCGCACGCACGCGCAGAACACGGGCGGCGGCTACATGCACCCCTTCGGCCACGTCAAGCTCGTCAAGGCCGACCACAGTTCATCCTTCCCCGACGGCACTTATGGCGGGCAGGCGTGCGGCATTGTGCTGACGGCGGACAACAAACGCTTATATTTCGCCGGGGATACGGCGCTCTTCTCCGACATGAGCCTGATCGGGGATATGGGCATTGACGTGGCGTTCCTGCCCATCGGCGATAACTACACGATGGGGCCGGACGAGTCGCTGCGCGCCATCGAGTGGATTCGCCCGGAGTCGGCCTTCCCGATCCACTACAACACCTTCGACGTGATTGCGCAAGATGCGGCGGCGTGGGCACAGCAGGTCAACAACGAGACCCGGGCCAAACCTATTGTCATTGACCCGGCTTCCCACTTCACGATTTAGCGCTAAAGCCGCGCCTACGGCCAGAGACCCCGGCTCTGGCCGTTTGACAACCCACCACAACCACTAACCTGTGCGCTGCCGTGCCCGATCCAGGCTGCGCATGAAAAAGTCCGGCATGTGATCCGTGTCGAGCGTGTAATAGACCAGCCGCCCCTGCCTGCGGCAGCGCACCAACCGCCATTCGCGCAGCGCCCGAAGCTGGTGCGAGACGGCGGATTGTTCCATATTCAAAATCAGAGTCAGATCGTTGACGCACAATTCCGTGCGAGCCAGGGCAGATAACATACGCACGCGGGTCGGGTCGGCCATCGCCTTGAAGAAATCGGCCAGGGCCAGCGCGCTTTGACTGTCTAACAAATCGGCAGAGGCCTGTTCAACACTCGCGGGATTGGCAAAGGCGGTACACGTTTGGGTGGGTGTATCCATAAGCAAAAGAGTCCATATTTTGCAATCGCTTTCAACACGGTATCAGAATGTACAGGGTCATGTCAATAGGGCAGACTCCGCAATTAAGGGCCACCCCCTCAAAATTGGCTCCCACGTTGTTATTCGGCATTCATTCGGCATTCATGGCCGCCGAGATGTCGTCGTCCAGGGAGGCCAGCACGCTTTGCCACGTCTCCGCTTCCACGTGAACGGTGCGCACGTACCGGATGTAGTGCAGATGTGTATCCGGCGTCTGCCCGGTCATCTCCTTCACGGCCAGCGCGTACACGCCGATCTGCGCATAATAGCGCGAGGCATGTTCACGGATGCGCTCCCACAGGCTGGCGCTCTCATCGCCGGCCTCATCAACACCGCTGACCGCGCTCGTCTTGAAATCGACCACATTCCAGCGCTGATACTTGGAAAAGTACAGCACGTCGATCACGCCGTTGATCGTGCGTTCGCCAAGTTTCAACGTAAAGGGTAATTCGCGGTATACCTGTTCGGCGCGCTCAATCTGCTGGATGATGTCGCTGCGTTCGGTGCGTGCCAGCAAGTCCGCTGCTTCCTGGATGGCCCTATCGATCACCTGCGGATCGGTGATGCCCTGTTCCCAGGCCAGGCTATCCAGCACGTCGTGCAGGTCGGGCGTATTGCCGGGCAGCCGTCCCCAGCGCAGCGCCTGGTGCACCATCTCGCCGATGATCCGCCGCGAGACCCCTAGCGGCGTTGCGGCTTGTGCCACGTTGCGGATGGTCGCCGGGGCGGCCCGCAGCAGGTGCTGCCGGAAGGTGGAGGGCTTGCCAATGGCGTTGGCTTCACCCAGGAGGGCAATCTCGGCAGCGCTTAACATGCGCGACGGCGCATCCCGATCCACCGCCACAGGAGCCAGCAGCGAAGCGCCAGGCGGTGGCTGCGGCTGGGAGGGGGCAGGCTGATCGAGCAGCCCTTCCAGGGCATCCCAGGCAGTGCCCGCACTGGCCCGCTGGTAGGCATGGTAGGTCACGGGCTGCTGGCGCGGCACGCGCACCAGGCATTTGCCCCAGGACAGTTCGTAAAGCTGCTCCTCCGCCATCTGTTCGTCGGGCGAGAGGCCAAGTACCGCGAGCAACTGGGCCAGCCATCGGCCCTTGCCGTTGCTGCGTCCGCTGACGATGACCTGATCCTGGGCGCGCGTCATACCCACATAAAGCAGGCGCGTCCGTTCGGCCTCACGCCGCGCTTCCTCGTAGCGCTGCGCCAGCCGGTAAGCAAACGGCTTATGCTTTTCACCGCTCGTCTCGTCCATTACGCAGCACACCGCGCCAAGCTGTGGATCGACGATCAGGGTTTCGTCATTCGCTTTGCCTTCTCCCGAAGCGTCAAACAGCGCAACTACCGGGAATTCCAGCCCTTTGCTGCCATGCACCGTCATCAGTTGCACCGCGCCTTCGCTGGCGATGGGCGCTTCGCCCTCACGCGCCTCACTGCGGGAAAGGTCGTTCAGGTACAGCGTGAAATCGCCGAGCGAGACCCGTCCACTGCGGCGCGCCACCTCGACCAGCTTATCGACGTTGGCGCAGCGGCGTGCACCGTCTGAGAGGCCGCTCAATGTCGCCAGGTAGCCGGTTTCTTCCAGAGCCTGCGTCAGCAGTTCGGCAATCGTGACCCGCCCCGCTATGCCGTACAGCCGGAGCAGCGACTCACGGGCAAACGCCACCCGTTCGGGATCGGGCAGCGGCGGATCATAAGGGCGCATGGTATCGGTCAGCGCTGCCCACAGTGACAGGCGCGGCACGTATTTACCGTCCCCGGCGGGCAGCCGTTGGAGGCGCAGCGCCAGCAGGTCGTCGTCGCTCAGACCGTACAGCGGCGAACGCAGCGCCGCCGCCAGCGACAGGTCGTCGAGCGGGTTATACAGCGCCTTCAACAGATTCAGCAGGTCCCAGACTTCCGGGCGGTTGTAATAGCCCCGGCCCGCCACCGTCACGTAGGGGATGGCCTCGGCCTTAAAGATTTCCTCGACCAGCGGCATACTGATCGTCGTCTGGAACAGCACCGCCACGTCACCATAGCGCAGAGGGCGGTACTGCTGCGTGGCTTTGTCCCAGACCGGGCGCTCCGCCTCGACCATCTGCCGGAGCCGCTGCACCAGCGACCAGGCTTCCCACGTGCGCAAATCCTCCGCGTGGCGCGCGTTTTCCGTCGCCACGTCCCGGTTAATGTAGATGATCTCGATGTCCGGCCAATCCGCTACCCCCGCCTTCCGGTGCGCGATCATGGGCTGGCCCATCGCCACCTCGTAGGCGCGTGTTGGCCCCTCGCCCTGGGTGAGCAAGGCGGCGAAAATCGCGTTGAAGCTGCCGACCAGCCGTTCGTGGGCGCGGAACGACCTGTCCAGGCTGATCTCACGCCCGCCCAGCGCCAGAATCGTCCGGCGCACATCGTCAAAGACGCTGACGTCCGCGCCGCGAAAGGCATAAATGCTCTGCCGGGGGTCGCCCACCACGAACAGGCTGCCGGGGCGATCCAGCCCGGCCAGCGCGTAGATGATGTCCCGCTGCGCACCGTTGGTGTCCTGGAACTCGTCCACCAGGATGTGCCGGAACTCCGCGCCGCAGTATCGCGCTGCAATGTGTGGTCTGGTCAGCAGGTCGCGGGTCAGCGCTTCCAGATCATCGAAGTCGAGCGCGCGCTGGCTGCGTTTGTGGCGCTGGTAGACGCGGCGGGCCAGCCGGATCGCCTCGCCCCACAGCGGCAGCCGCTCGGCAGCCGCCTCATCGACCTCACCAAACGCGCCAATCCTTTCGACATAGGCTTCGGCCCGCTCCCGGATCAGTTTGAGCAGTCTGCGCGCCTCGTCAAGCGTTTCCTTGCCGCCCCAGGCCGCCGCCTTGCCGCCTCGCAGATCGATGCTGTCCTTGAAGGCCTGCATCGCCGCCGGTATCGTATCGGCGTCCTGGAAGTCGAGCCGGTGGGACAGCACGACGGCCCAACTCTGCATCAGTTTATCGCTGGCCTCTGTGCAGGGCGGTTCCCATTGGAGCGCCGCTGCGAACGCCTCGTCCTGGAAAAGCTGCTGGTTGAGCGCGTAAATCGCTTCTACGAATGCCGCGTGCCATTGCTCGAGAAACGAGTCCCGATCAAGGAAATGATCGTCCGGCGTGGTGATATGCTTGTCGAGTACGTCCCGCACGACAGCCGTACCGTACTCCGCCAGCAGACGCGCCGCAGGCTGCCCCGCCAGTTCCGCCAACGCCTGATCGAGCGCGTCGCTGCGTAGAATGCGTGCCTCAATCTCGTCCAGCACCTCGAAGCGCGGATCGATCCCGATCTCGGCGGCGTTGGCGCGCAGGATGCTTGCACACAGGCTGTGAATCGTGCCGATCCGCGCACTGTCCAACGCCGCCTGGTGCTTGCGCCAGTGCTGGATCGCGGCCTCTTGTCGGGTTTCGGTGGCCTCGGCGATCCGTTCCTCGATAGCCTGGCGCACGCGGTCACGCATTTCGCGGGCGGCCTTCTCGGTAAAGGTAATGGCAACCAGTGACGGCAGCGGCCAATCGGGGTGGCTGTCCAGCAGCGCCACAAAGCGATCCACCAGGACGCGCGTTTTGCCGCTGCCCGCGCCTGCCGTCACGATCAGGTTGCAGTCGTGGGTCAGGATGGCTTCGGCCTGTTCGGGGGTGTAGTCCATAGATTGCTCAGGGTGTTGCAGCTTCGGTTTGCACGGCGTTGGTCGCGGCCATGTCGGTTTCTTCCATCTGCGCCGCCCAGGTGATAAACCGGTCTTCGGTGGGCGTCTCCGTGCCGGTGTTGAGCCGCAGCGGGTCAAACTGCTGGGCGCGGACTGTCGCTGGCACGATGGGTTGGCCTGGCGTGCTCGCTTGGAGCAGCAAGATCAGCAAAACAGACCCGGCCAAGATAATCAGTAAGACGATCAGCAGTACATTACGCGGATTTCGCATAGACCTCTGGCGATTCGCTTGTCTGACGAGGCCATTATAAGGGCAGGAGTCCTGGCTGCACAAGGGATTGAAGGTTCACGTCGCCGTCGGCAGCGTGCGCAGCGGCTGGCCGCGCAGCGCCGCCCGCAACGCTGCCCGATCATCCCAGGGATACTCTGTCGTGCCGAAGCACATGCTTTGCTCGTGACCCTTGCCGCAGGCGATGACCAGGTCGCCGGGGCGGGCCAGCGAACAGGCAAAGGCCAGCGCCGCGCCGCGATCCGGCACGCGGTAAAACGTCCGCCCCTCGACACCGCCCTTGCTCGCTGCGCCCTCGGCCATCGTCTGCAAGATCGAGGCCAGCGATTCGGTGCGCGGGTCTTCCGCCGTCAGCACTGTAATATCGGCCAGTTCCGTGCTGACCTCGGCCATCAGGCGGCGCTTTTCGCGGTCACGCAACCCGGCGCTGCCAAAGACGGCAATCACTTTCTGTTCCGGGGCGACCAGTTGCCGGGCCGTTTCCAGCGCGCGTCGCAGGGCGTTGGGCGTGTGCGCGAAGTCCACGATTGCCAGAAAGGGTTGGCCCTCGTCGATGCGTTCCATACGGCCCGGCACAGGCGGCATCGACTCGATCCCGGCCTTGATCACGTCGTTGGAGCAGTGGAGGGCCACCGCCGCGCCCGCCGCTGCCAGGATGTTCTGCATGTTGAACGCGCCGACCAGCGGCGTATTGACCGTGATGCTGGTCTCGCGCCCACGAATGCCAAAGCGAAAGATCGAGCCTTTGGGCGAAGGGATCATCGCCACCCCGGTCAGGTCGGCGTCGGACGATTTATAGGTGTAGGTGATGTGCTGGTCGGCGGGGAAGCCCAGGAAGTACGATGCGTTCGCGTCGTCCAGGTTGACGACGGCGCTCTTGTCCACACCCGGCTTGCGATAGGCATCACCGAGGTTCTTGAAGAGCAGCCCTTTCGCCGCGCGGTAACTCTCGAAACTGCCGTGAAAATCCAGGTGCTCGTGCGTGACGTTGGTCAGCACGGCCACGTCGTAATCGACGCCGTTGACCCGCCCCTGCGCCAGCCCGTGACTGGTCGTTTCCAGCACGCAGTGCGTCAGCCCGGCGTCCACCATGCGCCGCAGGTACATCTGGACTTCGGGCGCGGTGGGCGTGGTGACGTGCAGCCCGGTGGGGATGTCCTCGTCGCCGATCACCGCGCTGACGGTGCTGATCATCCCGACGCGGATGCCTGCCCCCTTCAGGATGTTGAAGATCAGGTTGGTGGTCGTCGTTTTGCCGTCCGTGCCCGTCACGCCGATCACGGTCAGCCGCCGCGAGGGATAGCCATGATAGGCAGCAGACAGCAGGCCAATCGCCTGCTGCGCGCTCGCCACCTGCGCATAGGGCACAGGACAGTTGACCTGCCCCGGTGGGCGCTCGCCGACGACGGCCACCGCGCCGCGCGCCACCGCCTCACCGATCAGGTCGTGGGCATCGGCGTTCAACCCTTTGCGCGCCACGAACAGGCCACCGGCCTGTATCTCCCGTGTGTCCTCGCTGATGGGCGCAGTTACGTCGGTGTCCTGCGCCGGGCGAGCGCGCAAGTCCGCGCCCACCGCTTCAAGCAGTTGGTGAAACCGCATGATGCTTCCTCGCCGTAACTAGATTAGAGTCCGCTTAAAGCTGTAACGGGCACATGCGTTTCCGGTTGAGAAGCGCTACCTTCAGTCCCGGAATGTCGTGTTTGGCTGATTGCACAAGATCGCTTAAGATTGCTCCATGCTGTTCACTCAGGAGTACCAATAAATGAGCTATGGGAACCCGTTACGGAGATGGATTGTAACGCTGATTGCCCTGCTGGCCGTGATTCTTGGAATCTTTGCTGCACAGGGTGCGAAAGCACAGCAAGAAGGCAAGCTGATTGCCATTGGCGATACAGTGGAAGGAACGATTGACCCGCAGAATGCTCAGGCCCTTTACGCGCTGACTGTTGAAGCTGGCAATTCGGTCATCATTACCATGCGCGGTGGTGGTGGCCTGGATTCTTATCTGTTTTTGAAAGACGTTTCTGGCAAGACGCTGGCCGAAGACGATGACTCCGGGGGCGGCTCGGATGCACAGATCAAATTCACTTTTACAGCGGCAGGCACGTACACAATTGTAGCGACCAGTTCCGGCGGGCGCACCAGCGGAGCCTACACGCTGAAAGTGGAGCCAGGCCCTGGCACACAGGCTGCGACAAAAAGCGCGACCCAGGCCGGAACCGCCGTAGCATTGGAAACAACACCCATTAGTGGGGTAACTGAAGCGGCAACTGTGGAAGGCACCAGCGAGGCCACCGTTGCGGCCACCGAGGAAGCCACCGCTGCGCCGTCCTCGACGCCGCTTCCTTCCCGGACGCCGCGCCCAACCGCTACCCCAATCAGTACCCAGGAAGCTAACGCACAGGCGACAGCGGAACCTACCCGCCGCGCCACGCGCACGCCGCGCCCGACGCTGACGCGCCGCCCGCCGTCGGCAACGCCAACCCCTTCGCCGTTCGTCGACGCCGGGCCGATTGAGGACGGCTCGACTGTCCAGGGGACGATTGATGATACCCAGATCTTCTGGGTCTACACTTACGACGGCGCGATGGGCGACCAGCTGACGATCACGCTGGAGGGCGAGGAAGGGCTGGTGCCCTCGATTGTGATCGCCTCGACGGATCAAAATGCACAGGGGCCGTTGAAGGTCAGCAATGCGCGCGCCGGGACGTCTAAAGTGACGATGAACGTCGCGCTGCCTGCCAACGGCGAATACTTCGTGGTCGCCACCCGCGTCAACCAGCGGCAGGGAACCAGCAGCGGCAAATTCACCATGACTCTGGCCGTCACGACGCTCCCGGCAGAAATCCAGACGGGGGCCGATCCCATCAAGATCGTCAAGAGTTTGCAGGCTGATAAGCTGGTTCCAGAGGGCGGCAAACTGCTGTTCCGGTTGCCGCAAGGGACGTATGCCAGGGACAGCAAAGCGCCGGGGCAGATGATCCCCGTTGGCAACAAGCTCCAGGCCAAAGATTTTGTGCTGCAATTCCAGGTCAACTGGACGACGGCAGGTGAAGCCAGCGGTTGCGGCATGACCTTCCGCAAATCGGGGACGCGCGACGTCACCTTCGTGCTGCTCACCAACGACAGGAAGATTGCGCTCGTCCAGCGTCAGGGCAGCCGCGCCCTGATCAACTTCTTCCAGGATACCGACCTGTTCACGCCCAGGCAGGTCGCTACCGTCACCGTGATCGCCATCGGGGACAAGGTCACGGTCTACCTCAACGGCCAGTTCGTGACCAGTGAAGTGGGCAAAGCGGTGCGCGGTTCGTTCGAGGCCGATCTGTTCAATGTGGAAGGCAACACAACCGTCACATACTGTCTCTTCCCATCCGGTTGGGTGTGGACATTCGACCAGTAGGCGGCAGAAGGTTCGCGCTCCTCGACCACTGACCCTTTGGGATTCCGAGCATGGCGCGTCAAAATAGCGCCATGCTTTTTGCTTTCAGAAGCCGGACACTGTGGCAATCTTTTCTGGCATTCGCGGTGGGCCTGTTCGCGTGCACGCTGGCGTCAGCGGCCTGCAACTTCCCGGTCAGGCAGCCAACGCCCGCGCCGTCACCCACCCCATCCGCAACATCAATACCCACCGTCGAAGTGACCGAACAACCTGCCCGGCTACCCGGCCTGCCCTACGACGACGCAGGCTCGGTGCTGGCGGGGTTGTGCTTCAGCTTCCTGCAATCATTGGCCGATCATACCCTTGTGCTTGATTCACCGGCTGATCTGGCGAAGCTCTACGACGCCGTCGATGCCTCCAAGCAGTGCCGCGGGGCTGTCGAGCGAAAGTCTTTCGATTTCTCAACCCGTCAGATCGTCGGGTTCGTGGCCGTCGGAACCGGATGCAGCCTTGACCTGAGTTATGACCACACCGAACTGGACGAAAGCACCCATCAGCGGATCATCCTGTTTCATTCGCGGATCGACGGCGACTGTCCATATGACCTGGTGCGTCCGCTCTGGTTGGCCGTCGAACGGCAGGGCTATACCACGCAGATTCGGATCGCCGCGCCATCCTGAATGGATGGCGCAGCTTCCGGCCAGCTTCAAACAGCGGCGGCTTCTGGTGCAGCCAGCATCGCGCGCAGGCGCAGCAGATCAACGGCGACAATGTGCGAGCGCTCCAATGAGACCAGGCCGCTCGCTTTGAGATTCGCCAATATGGTATTGGCTGTATCACGGGTGACGCCCGACAGGCTGGCGAGGTCATCGGCGCTTAAGCGCAGCCCCAGACGGATACCCTGGTCGATGCGTGCGGCCCCGTACCGCTCGGCCATTTCCAGCAAGATACGGGCGATCTTCTCTTCCGGGGCAACTGGCACAGGATGGTCAACAGCGGCCTCGGCAAAGCGCATCCGGCGACTCACCGTCACAAGTAGTTTCAGCGCAAAAGTCGGATGATGTTCCAGGAATCGAAAAAAGGCCGGACGGGTCAGCGTCAGCAGTTCACTGTAGGTGAGGGCAACGGCTTCCGCCGAGCGAGGCAAGCCGTCCAGCAGTGAAAATTCGCCGAAATACTGGTCGGGGCCGTAGATGGACGTAAAGGTGACTTCGTGATTGCGCCCGAACGCTTTAATCTGAACTTTGCCTGCCTTAACAATGTAAAGCGTATTCGTCGTGCTTCCTTGCTGGAAGAGAATCTGATTTTTGTGGAAAGTTTGAGGCAACAGTTCAGAGGCGAGGGCATCGAGTTCGGCATCGTTCATCTGGGCAAACAACGACACATTCCTGAGCAGATGCGCGTATGGCATAGCCCACCTCCCATTCACTGTCTTTGATCCATCATACTGCCATTTTGATAAAGTGGATCACACGCTTTGTGCAGGTGGGCCTGTTAGTTGCACCCTTCTGGCCGAGGTTCTCAGTACACCAGCACCGAGGATCACGCTGTTTTTGCCCGCTCGGGCATTGAAGTCAGTCTCTCGCGTGCTCACAACTGCTTCGACAACGCACCAGTGGCGCTTCTCCTACTCCCCACCCCGCCGACAGGCTATAATCCCCACAGGTGAAGGTCCTCACGAGGCGGGCACATGACGCAAACAAAACCAACACCGCGATCCATTGACTGCGACGTACTGGTCATCGGCGGCGGTGCGACGGGCGCGGGCGTGATGCTTGACCTGGCGCTGCGCGGGGTGCGCGTGGTGCTGGCCGAGATGAACGACCTGAGCACCGGCACTTCCGGGCGCTATCATGGGCTGCTGCATTCGGGCGGGCGCTACGCCGTCCGCGATCCCGAATCGGCCAAAGAGTGCATCGACGAAAACCGCATCCTGCGGCGGATTGCGCCGAGCGCGATTGAAGACACAGGCGGGCTGTTTGTGGCCGCGCCCGTCGATCCGCCGGAATACGTGGAGCCTTTCATCAAGGGCTGCGCGGCGGCGGGCATTCCCACCCAGGAAATCCCTGTAGCCGAGGCGCGCAAAGCGGAGCCAGCGCTCTCCCCGGCGATTGTGCGCGCCTTCCGCGTGCCGGATGGCTCGTGCGACTCCTTCGATCTGATCCACGCGATCACCTCCGCCGCCCAAGCGCAGGGCGCCCAAGCGCTGACCTACCACAAGGTTACAGCCATCGAAGTCTCGCAGGGCGCAGTCACGGGCGCGCTGCTCGAAGATCGGCGCACGGGCGAGACGACGCGCGTTCACGCTGCCTGCATCGTCAACGCGGCTGGTCCCTGGGCGGGCGAGATCGGTGCGCTGGCCGGGCTGACCATCAAAATGCGGCACAGCAAGGGCATCATGATCGCCATGAACGTGCGCTGGGTGAACACCGTCATCAACCGCCTGCACCCGCCCGGCGACGGCGATATCCTGGTTCCTGTCGGGACAGTGTGTGTGATCGGTACAACCTCGATCACTGTGTCGCGTCCCGATGAGCTGACGATCACGCCGCAGGAAGTGACGCAGATGCTGGACGAGGGCGAGTTGATGATCCAGGGCTTCCGGCGGGCGCGGGCGCTGCGGGCCTGGGCAGGCGTCCGGCCCCTCTACGAGCCGCCGTCGAAGGACAACGCCAGTGCCGAAGGGCGCGCCGTCAAGCGCACATTTTCGGTGCTGGATCACTCAAGCGACGGCGTGCGAGGCATGTATTCGATTGTCGGCGGCAAGCTGACCACCTACCGCCTGATGGCCGAGCGCGTCTGCGATGCGGTCTGCGAGCAGTTGGGCGTCGATAAGCCCTGTGTCACGGCAACCACCATCTTGCCGGGGCCGCACGAGCGGCCTGGCGCGCGCCATTACCATACGCTGCCCAACCGCCTGGACACGCTCGAACACGCACCCACACATACCGGGCTGATCTGCGAGTGCGAACTGGTGACGCGCTCTCAGCTTGAGGCGCGCATCGCGGAGGCCGGGCCGACAGTCAAGCTGGACGATCTACGGCGCGACCTGCGATTGGGCATGGGGCCGTGCCAGGCCGGGTTCTGCGCCTACCGTGCCGCCGGGATTTTGCAGCAAACGTGCGACTTGCCCGCCGATACGGCCATCCACGCGCTGCGCGACTTTGTGGACGAACGCTTCCGGGGCAACCGTCCGCTGCTGTGGGGCCACCAACTGCGGCAGGCGCTGCTCGACGAGTCGATCTACCGCCGCTCGCTCGGCCTCGCGCCGAAAGAGAGCACGAACGGAGCATAACCGATGGTCACGGCACAGAAACGGCAGATCAAACATCTGGTGACTGAAGAAGAGGTGCTGGCGCTGAGTCCGGATGCGCGGGTCGAAGTCATCAAGGGAGAGTTCGTCGAGACGGCACCAGTCGGTGGTCGGCATCACTTTATTGCCAGGAATATTTTTCGTATCCTTGACCCATTCGTTGCAGCTAACAAGCTCGGCGAAGTCTTTTTTGATGGCCTGATCTACCTGATGTTCAAAAAGAGCAAGGGGCTGCGCGGCGCGCTCGTCCCTGACGTATCGTTTATCGCCAAAGCGGCGATTCCGGCTGACTGGGACATTCAGCGGCCTTTCCCCGGCGCGCCAACCCTGGCGATTGAGATTCTTTCGCCAGACGACGACCCCATCCAGGTGCTGGCGAAAATTCGCCTGTACCTGAAAGCAGGTACGGCGCAGGTGTGGGTGTTTTACCCTGAGCAACAGGAAATTCACCAGTATCGCGCCGATACGCCCGACGTGGTGCGCGTCTACATGGGCGACGGCGTGATCGATGCCGAAGCGCTTTTTCCAGGCTTGAAGCTAACTGCGGCAGAATTGTTCGTCGTACCCGACCTTGAGGGTGAAAAAAGTGGATGATCTGATCGTCGTCGGCGCGGGTTGGGCCGGGCTAACAGCTACGGCGTTTGCGCTGGAAAAGGGCGCGAAAGTTCGCCTGATCGCGCAGGGTATCGGCTCGCTCATCGTAACGCCGGGCTGGATCAGCGTGTGGGATTCAGCTACAGGCAGCCTGGAAGAATCGCTCGTCCGTCTCACTCAACAAATCCCTGATCACCCCTATGCGCTGGCCGGAATTGACGCCCTCAAAAGCGCGATGGCAGCGTTCGACCAATTGGCGGATGACAAGGGCCTCAACCTGGGCTACCTCAGTGACGCCAATTTTCGGACGAATTTTGCGGTGCTGACTGCGCTGGGGGTGGTACAACATCCGTTCAGTGTCCCATGGGGGTATGCCAGGTCAGATCAAAAGTCCCCTCTCTTCGTCGGCTTTGAGGGTTGGCGTGACTATTATCCGGCATTGACAGGGCCGCACACGGCGACGATCAGCCTGCCTGTGCTGGATCGTCCCTGGGACGCCACGCCCACCGATCTGGCCCGCGCCTTCGACGACGCAGCTTTCCGTGCGGTGGTCGCTGCCCGCGTCAAGCCGCATCTGGACGGCGCAACGTCGGTGGGCTTTCCGGCGGTGCTTGGCCTGGAAAACCCGGTTATTGCCACCGAAGACCTGAGCGAACGCCTCGGCGTTCCCGTCTTTGAGATACCGACTCTGCCGCCCTCCGTGCCTGGCACGCGCCTGTACAACAAACTACGCCGCTACTTTCTGGATCGCGGTGTGCGCGTGCAGGTCGGACATCCCGTCGTGCGCGGGCTGGTGGAGAACGGGCGCGCGGTGGGCGTCGAAGTGGCGGCGGCGGGCAAACCGCAGCGCTTCTACGCCAGACGGATCATCCTGGCGACGGGCGGATTGTACGGCGGCGGGCTGTTCAGCGATGATCGTGGGCGCATCTGGGAGCCGCTGTTCGACATCCCCGTGCAGTACGACCCGGATCGAAGCCGCTGGTTCAACGAGAACCTGCTTGATCCGTGCGGCCACCCGGTTCACCACTTCGGCGTGCGCGCCAACCACGACATGCAGCCGTTGAACGCGGGCGGAACGCCCGTTGCCGAAGGGCTGCACGTGGCCGGGCATCTGCTGGCCCACCCGCAGCTCGAGGGCGCGCCGCCTCCCTTTGAGACTGCCGAGGGCGTGGCGCTGGCGACGGCTTACCGGGCTGTGACCTGTGCTCTGCAAGATTAGGTAACTGGTTGTCCGCTGCGGGATTTGGCCTCACCCCCGACCCCTCTCCACAAGGTGGAGAGGGGAGTCCTGGCCCGCCACTGCCCCCTCGCCAGTTGGAGAGGGGGTCAGGGGTGAGGTTAATTCGGCTCAACTATCCCCGCTAAGTGTCGGCGTGTGAACCACCAGCAGAGAGGGGCCGGGGTTCTGGATACTACTGCCAGATAAACGTGTAGATCAGGCTCATCGGCGCGGTCACGACATAAGCGCCTTCCGGCGACTTGCGGGCCACGCCGACTCGCCAGTTGATCGTATGTGGCTGGCCGTCTGTTGGTTTCATCTCGATGGGCAGCCGGTAGGAAGTTGCCTGGGTTTCAAATTCCCAGGATTTTCCACTCGTGATGTCGGTCAGTACCACAAGATATTGCTCGTCGGGCTGCAAGATTCCCACCGGGAGCCACACCAACTGGATCAGGCCGGCCTGCGTGGAACCGTTGATAGGCGCAACCAGCGTGGGCGGGCCGTAAGGAGGCGTGGGCGTGGCCGTCTCGCTGCCCGTCAGCGTGGGCGTGATGGTCGGCGTGGGAGTCGGCCCTGGAACTTTCAGCGCATCGCCCACCCGGAGCAGAGGGCGGCATCCCTGCTCGCCGATGGGTTTGTCGATATTGCAGCCCGCACAGTTCAACGGACTGGGGCTGTTCAGGTCGCATAGCTGGCGGAGCGTCGCCCCTGTCTTGAGCTGCACGCTGATGATGGTGTCACCTTCCACCACTGTGTAAGTTGTCGTGGCAATCGTCGTATTGCCACAGCCAAGCTCAAGGCATTGTTTGGTCTGGGTCGCCTCCAGGCCGGGCGGTGAGGGCGTGGGCGTTGGCCTGGGAACACAGTAGGTTTCTCCCGCCGTGATGACGTTGCTGCCCGCAGGCATGTTGTTCATGCGCCGGAATTCTTCCAGCAGGCCCGGCGCGAGTACCCCGTAGCCGCCGTTGTATAAGAGACTCAGAATGGTATCGCCCGCTTTGGCCTGAAAACACTTGGGCCCTGCCGTCGGCGATGCAGTGGGTGCATCCCCGACAGGGGCCGCGGTCACGGCTGGCGCTGTGGCCTCGATGATCGGGCGCAGTGTGGGCGAGGGCGCAGCCGAGGCGACGGGGCCAGACGGGCTGGGCGTCGGCGTGGCCGTCCGGGTGATGGTCGGGATCACTGTCGGGACGGGCGGGTTGTTGGATTGGCAGCCGACCAGCGCCAGTCCGGTCAGCAGGAAGGCGAGTATCGACCAGCGTAGTGCCATCATCCGGGCAGGCAGGCAGACAGGCGTAGGGTCAGGCATAGGGGGAAATCCTCCCAGGTCAGCAGTGATCTAGCGGCTCTGCCACGTGAACGTGCGTGTTTCTGTGGTGAAGGCCGACGGAGTGGGCGTGCCGTTCTCGCCCTGGCTGGCAACCGCCACCGACCACTCGAAGGTGTGGCGCTTGCCATCAGTAGGTTGCCAATCGGCGGGCAGTTGGAACGACAGATCGCGCGTGGCCGCTGTGTGAACGACGTTTGTGGTCGTGTCGCGTACCGTTACGACGTACAGATCGTTGGGGCCAAGCTGCCCCGACGCCACCCAGCGCAACGTGGGTAGTTCCGACGCCTCAAACAGCATATTGTCGCTTGGCGACTGGCTGAATGGCGCGTTGAAGGTGGGCGTAGCCGTTGGGGTGGCCGTTTCGCTGCCTGTATAGGTTGGGGAGAGCGTCGGCGTCGGCGTTGGGGCAGGCACACGCACCCGCTGGCCCTCGCCCAACATGGGTTTTAAGGTGCAGTCAGGCCCGCCGCCGGGCTGCCCAAAGTCGCAGTTCGAGAATTGAATCTCCGGGTTCAAGTCGCGCAGAGTCTTCATGTCGGTGTGGAAAGCATAGGCGACGCTGACGGCGGTGTCGCCCTTCTTGACCTTGTACCACGTCACCCCGGCGGGCAAGGTTGGTTCGGCGGGCGCAGCCGCGCCGGGCGTCCCTGTCACAGCGTCGGATTGTGCGGGCGCGCCGCCCGTCGGCGTCGGCCAGGGGATAATCAGCGTCTGACCGATCTGCAACTGCCCGGCATCCCTCATATTATTCAACTCAAGGATGACGGGCACAATGCTCAGGTCACGATGACCGCAGCGGGCGGCCATCCCATACACCGTGTCGCCTTTGTTGGCTTTTTGCATACACGGCCCGCGCGTGGGCGTGATGGTCGCGGTGGGCGGGGCAGGCGTCACCGTCGCCAGGGCCAGGGTTGGCACGACGGCGATGGCAGTCTTGGTGTTGGTCGGCGGCGGCGTGTTATCGCTGCCTGCGCCAGAGGTCGGAACCTCAGTGGCTTTGGCGGCAGTGGCAGTCAGCGTTGGCGTAGATGTGGGACGGAGGATGCCGCCTGCCACCTGCGTAGCGACGAAGTAGCCAATCCCGCCGATGACAGCCAACGTACAGATGACGACCAGGAGGCCCTGCATCGGCAGCCGGGGCAGCGATCCCTCGTACAGATCGGTTTCGCCCTCATCCCAGGCACTGGTTGGCGGCGCTTCGAGCAACGGTTGGGGCTGCTTTTTGCGCTTCACCACCCAGGTCTGTACCGGGGCCGTGACGGCCACGCCGTCCAGCGCCGCACCGCAGATGCGGCAGTGCGCAGCTTCAAGCGGCTGAAGCGTCCGGCAAATCGGACATCGCTGTGCAGGCGTTCTCGAAGCGCTCATGAAGTCCCAGATGGGCCGACGATTGAGGCGCGATTATACCAGCCCTGCGCACGGCTGCCACCTCAGCACGTGCTCGGTACGGCCTTACCCCAGCTATTGGCGATGGCCCGGCTGCACCCCATGTTTTGACATGAATTACCGTGAACTTCTGCAAGATCGTGTGCCTGACGACTCGTGAAGTCTGCGGCGTGCTGCGCGGTGCGTGGCGCAGCACGGCCTGGGCTGGATCACCGAGCAGACCGCCATCCAGATCGCAGCGGAGGCGAAAGCCAATCCTCGACCTTTGCTGTAGGGCGGGCCAACCTACTTCTTGAGCAGCCCATTTTCGCCGCGATAACGCTGGCTGGCCTCGTCCATGACAGCCCGCAGTTTCTTGACCGCCGCCTCGATTTGCCCCGTGCCGGGGATCAGCTTGCCGTCCTTGCCGCCCTCCGGCCCCTTGAGCAGCGGCGACGAAAATTCGCCCACCGTCATACCCACTTTGATGAAGTCGGCCACGTTCCCGGCGTTCAGGCCCCCGTCCTCCATCAACTCGATGCGGCTTTCCATGCCCGCCGCCGCGATCATCTGGTGAAGACGGCTGATGGTCTCGATCACGATCTGGTCGATGGTGTGCGGGCTTTTGCTTGCACCGGGATTGACCCAGAAGGGCGCGCGGCATTCGTATTCAACGATGCTGACATAGGGATGGATGAACTGCTCAAAAGCGCTGGCCGGGCAGCCCTGCCAGGCCCAGACGCCGACCTTCAACCCCAGTTTCTCCTTGATGTACGTGATGTCCTGGAAAATCATCTCGCCGGTGGTTTCAATCGGCAGGCTGATCAGATTCACGCCCAGGTCGGCCAGTTGGTTGAAGGTGTCAAAGGTCGGACGCACCATCTGGAGCTGGGCCTCGATCTCCAGGCTGCTGCTTTTGCGTACCCCCTCAATGATGTCGAAGCCGCCGCGTGGCATTCCGAAGTCCATGTACTTGCCGTCCCGGACTTCGATGTGGAGCCAGTCCACACCCGCCGCTTCCAGGTCTTTGACCTGTGCGCCCAGCACTGAATAATCGGCCCAGAAGAGACCGGCAGCGATTTTCGCTCTCTGACCGACCTTGCCGATGGTGTCTTTCACGCTTTCCATCCTTTCTTGTGGCGTTGTACCAGCCAGAGGACGCGCGCCTTCGCAAGCTCAACGTTGACTGGCTGGATTGTCAGTGAACGAGGCTCATCCGCTACAATAGCTCCATCTTCGGCTCTCGCTGACTGCTTCATCGTTTCCGCGCTGGTAAGTCTGCCTGAAAGCACAATCCACAGTCTGGCCGTCGGGGGGGAACATCAGGTCAGGCTGCGCACCTGGGCGAGCAGGCCATCGACGATGGCATCGGCGGGCATGGGCAGAGCCGCCTCCTGGAATTGCAGCAGGCCCAGCAGGGGCATATCCATCATGAAGCCGAGCGTATCCATGCCGATCACGCCGCCCTGCTCATCCCCGCCGCCAAAGTCCGCCGCCATCCGTGCCTTTAACTGCTGAAATACCGGGTCAAAGACCGGCCTGGCCGGTGCGTAATCCAGCCAGTCGCGGATGGTCGATTCGCGGTGCAGGACGCAAGGCAGCTTCACGGTGGATTGCAAGGTGACGGTTTCGGTACATCGAATATCGGCGGACGACGCGCCGATCAGGATGTCGAACTCACCGTCCTCGGTGATCCACTGGTGGTAAGCAGGATGATAGTAAGCGAAGGCGCGGAAATCCAGGCGCACCGTGACTGTTTTGGTTTCCCCCGGTTGGAGCGCGACCTTTGCAAAGCCTTTAAGTTCCTTCGGCGGGCGCGCCAGCCGGGAGTGGCGATCATGGACGTAAACCTGAACAGTTTCCTTGCCGGCCACCTTGCCCGTGTTGGTCACGTCTACCGAAACGGTCAGGCCATCCACGTCCTTGAAGGTTCGGGCCGAAACCCTGGGTGAACTGTAGGCAAAGGTCGTGTAGCTGCCGCCGTAGCCGAAGGGGAACAGCACGGGCATCTCTTTGGCGTCGTAGTAGCGGTAGCCGATGAACACGCCCTCGCCATAGCGCACTTCGCCGTTTTCGCCAGGGTAGTTCAGATATGCAGGGGTGTGGGCCAGTTTGAGCGGGAAGGTTTCGGCCAGCTTGCCGGACGGATTGACTTTCCCGAACAGCACGTCGGCGATGGCGCCGCCGCCGGCCTGCCCCATCATCCAGGCTTCCAGGACGGCAGCCGTGCCGTCCAGCCACTCGTTCATCGTTACGGCGGAGCCGTTATTGAGCACGACTACCGTCCGGGGCTGCACCGCCGTCACAGCCTTGATCAGCGCGACCTGCTGCGGGGTCAGATCCAGGTCGGCGCGGTCATAGCCTTCCGACTCTTTGAAGGTGGGCAGAGCGATAAAGAGGATCGCCACGTCCGCAGCCTGGGCAACTGTGGTCGCTTCGTCGATGAGTGTCTGCTGGAAACTGTTGTCGGCGGGGTAGCCTTCGGCGTAGGTCAGTTCGGCATTCCCGGCCAGTTTCTGCAACTCGACGAAGGGCACGTCCACCTGCGTGGGGTTGATGTGCGAACTGCCGCCACCCTGGAAATGTGGGACTTGCGCCGAGCGCCCGATCACGGCGATGTGGTTGGGATTTTGCAGAGGTAGAATACCATTGTTCTTGAGCAAGACCATGCCTTCCGCCGCGACCCTGCGGGCCAGCGCATGATGAGCGGCCACGTCAAACGTGCCACCCTTCGGCGTCTCAGCCGCCTTGAAGACAATGCGCAGAATCCGGTGCACTGCCTCGTTCAAAACCGCTTCGTCCAGCTTGCCGCTGCGCACCGCCTCGACGACGGCTTTCACCCGTTGATCGCGCGGGCCGGGCATTTCCAGGTCTAGCCCGCCTCGCAAGGATGCTACCCGGTCATGGACAGCGCCCCAATCGGAGACGACCAGCCCTTCAAAGCCCCATTCGTTCTTGAGAATGTCAACCAATAGCTCGTGGTTTTCGGAACAGTAAACCCCGTTGATCTTGTTGTAGGCGCACATGACCGTCCAGGGCTGTGCCTTCTTGAGCGCCGTTTCAAAGGCAGGCAGGTAAATTTCGCGCAGGGTGCGCTCGTCCACCTGGGCGCTGATGGTCAGCCGCTGGAATTCCTGGTTGTTGGCGGCAAAGTGCTTGAGCGAAGTGCCGACCCCCTTGCCCTGCACGCCGTTGATAAAACTGGCAGCCAGTTCCCCGGACAGGTACGGGTCTTCTGAGTAGTATTCAAAGTTGCGACCACATAGCGGCGTGCGCTTCATGTTGTTGCTGGGGCCAAGCACCACGTCCACGTTCAGCGCAATACATTCTTCAGCCACCGCCTGCCCGACCTCACACAGCAGGTCGGTATCCCAGGTCGAAGCCAGCAGGGAGGCGGTGGGGAAGCACGTGGCGGGCAGACTTGGTTGGGACAGCGAATGCACGTCGGGCACACGCCGAACGCCGTGCGGGCCGTCGGAGACGACCATTTGCGGCACGCCCAGCCGTTCGACGGGCTGTGTCGTCCAGGCGCTTGCCCCTGTACACAGGGCCGCTTTCTCTTCGAGCGTCATCTGCGCCATAATCGATTGAATGTCAGGCATTGTGAGTTCCTTTCAGTTTCTCACATACATCGGCGGCAGGCATGATTCACTCTGAGCAGGCGTGACTCGCCGCTCGATGCAATTCGGACGATGGGATATTCGGGTAAATGAACCGCCTACGAAGACACCAGGCAGCGATCAGGCTGCGTCCGGCTCGCAAAGGAGTCGTAGACCGAGCGGGTCTTGAGGGCAGCGCTGGCCTGCGTCTGTGTCCACCCCGACGGCAGCGGGCAGCTGACTGTCACCACCCGGCCAGCCGGTAAATCAAAATAGTTGTCGCTAAAAATCACATCCTCGCCTTCCAGGGACAGTTCTACAAACCGCGCCAGGGACTGCGCGGCCAGGTCCACCACGAGCTGACCTTGCTCGGTGCGTAGCGTTGTCGTCACCACTGGCTCCGCCAGCGCGAGGTGTTTGGTGGGCACAAAGGTCGCCACTTGCAGCCCAACTCGCTGGTCCCGTTGCCACAACTCCGCCACAAAAACGAGTTCCCGGCGGTTGTCCGGGGTAACCTGGCTGGCGAAGTTCAGGCTGCGCACCGGCGTCGAAGCCAGCGCGGCGGCCTGCACTTCCTCCTGACCTGCCGTCAGCACTTCGCCGCGCAGCGTTTCGAGCGACCAGCGGATCGTTCCCTTCCAGACTTCGCGCAGATCGTTCGTGACGTGGAGTTTCATCTCCGGTGGCCGATCCTCAATCGACAGCAGCACGGGCGCATAGAAACGCCGCGCAGCGTAATGCAGCGCCTTCCAGCGCCCGAAGTAATCCAGGCTCGACCAGGACGCGACAGGCCAGCAATCGTTGAGCTGCCAGTACAACGTGCCCGCTACGCGCTCCATGTGGCGTCGCCAGTGCTCCACGCCGTAGCGGATACCCTCTGCCTGGAGAACCATGCTCAGGTACACCAGCGAAGGAAAATCTTTGGGCAGGCGGAAGGTGTCGAGCATCTGGCCGACCATCAGCGCGTTGCCGCTGGCATTCTTCTGGTGCTGCTCCATGATGTAGGAAGTCATGTTCCAGTCTGGCTCGTCCGCGAACTCGCGGATGGTTGCCAGGGGCGGCAGCGCCTGGAAGCCGAACTCGCTCATGAAACGCGGGTACTGGTCGCGGTAGGCCGTAAAGGGTTTGCGGCCATGCCACACTTCCCAGTAGTGGGCATCGCCCTGGCGCTGGCTGTTGGGGGTCTCAAAAGGCGTCCCCGACGAGGGGGAACTCGGCCAGTAAGCGTGATCCGGATCGTCCTCGGCACACCAGGCCGGCAGCGTGTGGTGGAAGAACAGGTCGTAGGCCGCTTTCAGGTCTTGCAGCTCGGGGCGGTTCCAGCCCCAATCGACCCACCCCCACTCCATCTCGTTGTTGCCGCACCACAGCGCCAGGCTCGCCCGGTGGCGCAGCCGCTGGAGGTTCTGCCTGACCTCGACGCGCACGTTTTCCAGAAAAGCCGGGTCGTCCAGCGGATAGATGCTGCACGAGAAGATCAAATCCTGCCAGACCAGAATGCCGTATCGATCACACAGATCGTAGAAACGCTCCTCCTCGTAGAAGCCGCCGCCCCACACGCGCAGCATGTTCTGGTGCGTTTCGGCAGCGGCCCCGATCAGCCTTTCCAGGTGCTGGTCAGTGATGCGCGTGGGGAACGAATCAGCCGGGATCCAGTTTGAACCTTTGGCAAAGATGGGCACACCATTGACCACAAAGACGAATGAGCGCCCCCAGGGGTCATCCTGCTGGCGCAACTGGAGGGTGCGCAGCCCGAGCTGGTAAGTCCGCTGGTCGAGCAGCCTTTCATTCTCGCGTACCGCTACATCCACCTGGTAGAGAGGCTGCGGGCCGTAGCCGTTGGGCCACCACAATTGCGGCTGCATAATGGGGATGCGAATCAGCGCCTGGCCGTCCAGGACGGCTGCCTGGCCTTGCAGCACATTGCCATCGGGCGCAGTGACGTGTAGCTCGGCCACCAGCGGCGCTTCGTGCCATCGCTCGACCACAATGCGCGCCTCCACCGTGACCTGACCGGCGCTGTGAATCTGCCGCAGGTGGACTTCATCCAGGCGTGCGCGGCTGTACGCCTCAAGGCGGATGTCCTTCCAGATACCAATCGGCGGCAACTGCGGTCCCCAATCCCAGCCGAACTGGCACGGCGCTTTGCGCAAATAGGAGCCGCCGGGAATAGCCTGAGGGACGCCGGGCAGGGCACGCACAGCCTGTTTCTGAGCGACGAACCGCACAGGGGAAGCGAAAGCGATCACCAGTTCGTTGCCCATCGACTGACCGGACAGATCGGCGCTGTTGAGGAGGGACCTCACATCCCATCGATACTGCCGAAACATATTGTCGGTATTGCCTAACAGGTGGCCGTTCAAGGTCAGCGTAGCCAAGGTATCCAGCCCGTCACAGACGAGCCACAGCCGCTCCTCGGCCAGCAATGCAGGCTCAACGCTGAACGTTTTTCGATATTCCCAATCGGCCTCAGCCACCCACTGAACACGCTGCTCGTTATCTCCCACAAAGGGGTCGGGGATGCAATCCCCTGCGCGCAGATCAGTATGCACACTGCCCGGTACGCTGGCAGGCAGCCAGTTGTCTGTACCTGCCCGCCGGAACTGCCAACTGCCACTCAAAGATTGAATCTGCATAGATCGTTTCCTGAACTCGGTAGAACCGGGAGCCAGCCCGCAAGTCACCTCGCGCCGCATCCCTCCTTGCCCTGAGAGGAGAGTTCAGCAATGGGCAAATTGCCCATCGGTTCCTCTCTCCGCATGCGGAGAGAGGGTCAGGAGGTGAGATAAAATCTGTGGAACAAAGGTAACTTGCCTAGAACCCGAATCGCTAATTCGGCTCCGCTGTAATACCCTCGCGGCCCCTCAACAACGGCACGTCCGACATCAGTCGTTTGGTGTAGTCGTGCTGCGGATGGAGCAGCACGTGCTCAACTGGCCCCTGCTCGACCAACTGACCACGATACATCACCAGCACACGGTCGCTCACGTAATAGGCCTGACCCAGGTCGTGCGTGATGAAGAGGATGCTCATGTTATGGTTCTTGCGCAGGTCAAGCAGCAGATTGAGCACCGTCACCCGCAGCGAGGCGTCACACATGCTCGTCGATTCGTCGGCGATAAGCAGTTCCGGCCCCACGATCAGAGCGCGGGCGATCATGACGCGCTGCACCTGTCCGCCGGAAAGCTGGTGCGGCCACTTGTTCATCACGTCCGCCGGGTCCAGCCCCACTTCTCTGAGCGCTGCCTCAGTACGTTGCAGTCGTTCCGCCCGAGATGGAGGCTTATCGAGCACGTTCAACGCCTTACCCAGCACGTGGCCGACTGTGTAGAACTGGTTGAAGGCCGCAAACGGGTCCTGGAAAACAGCCTGTACCTTTTGCCAGTAACCTTTCAGTTCGTTGTGCCCGCGCAGTGTGGTCACATCTCGCCCATGCAGGCGGATTTGACCCGAAGTGGGGTCGAGCAGGCGCAGCAGCAGCCTGCCCAGTGTCGTCTTGCCGCTGCCACTCTCGCCCACGATGGCGACGATCTCGCCGGGCTGCACGGTGAACGATACATGATCGACGGCCCGTACCATGTTGGCTCCGCTGCCAAACGTCCGCGAGAGATCGATCACTTCCAGGAGCGGAACCGGTGCTTGTGCAACGCTCATCGTGTGCCTCCCAGGACCTCTTCGTCCAGCGAATGTTCGGCCACCCACCAGCACGCCGCAAAGCGATCCGGCGTGCCGACCACCGGCGGTTCATCCCGTGTGCAGTGCTCCATGACCAATGGGCAGCGCGGGTGGAACCGGCAGCCGCTCGGCGGGCGGCGCAGGTCGGGCGGCGCGCCGGGAATGCCTTCGATCCGCTGCTGGCGCACGGCTGGCTCCGGGTCGAGGGTCGCTTTGATCAGAGCGCTCGTGTAAGGATGTTGAGGGGCTTTGACGATCTGTTCCGTTTCGCCCACCTCAACGACCTTCCCGGCGTACATGACGGCAATCCGGTCAGCGATGTTGCTCAACACAGGGATGTCGTGGGTGATGAAGATGATGCGCGAAATAAACTTCCGCTCCAGCAGGGCCTTGAGCAGCGTCACCAACTGTTTCTGCGACGACACATCCAGGGCCGAAGTCGGCTCGTCCGCGATCAGCACTTTGGGGTCGAGCAGCGTCGAAACGGCAGCGACAACCCGCTGGCGCATTCCTCCGCTCAACTGGTGCGGGTAGCTGTCCAAAGCCCAGGCCGGCAGCGACAATTGTTCCAGCCGTTCGCGCGCCCGCGCAATCACTTCCTGGCGGGGTAGCGCAGCATTGTGGGCCTGCATCACGTCCACCACGAAATCCCGGATGCGGGCCGTCGGGTTCAGGGAATTCAGGGCACGTTGGGGTAGCAGCGCGACCATTCGCCCGTGCCAGTCGGGGGAGGCTTTGGTTTGCTCGGATAACTGGATCACGCGGCCATCCAGTTCGATCTCTCCACCCTTGATGTACAGCGGAGGGCGCGCAGTCAGTGAGATGACCGCAGCCAGCGTGGATTTGCCGCAGCCCGACTCACCGGCGATGCCAAGTACCTCGCCTTCAGCAACGGACAGCGACACGCCGTCAACCGCTTTTACCACCGGGCCAGCCCCGACAGCATAAACGGCGTAAACATCTTTTATGCGCATCTACCCAATATCCTGGTTGCTCAATAATTTTCCAATAACTCGACTTGCCCCTCTCCGAATGCGCAGAGGGGAAGCAGCGGGCGCTTTATCCGGGTATTTCCCTCGCTGCTTCGCAGCGAGGGGTGGGGTTCCGAACGTCACCTGATCAGGCCCTTCTGAGGCGCGGGTTGAATATTTCGTCAATGCTTGATTGGAGCAGCAGCAGCGAGAACGCAATCAGGGTCAGGAGCAACGTCGGCGGCACGAAGGCCCACCAGGCCCCCGTCCGCACCGATTCCCAGAGCAGTGACCACTGCAACATGATGCCCAACGACACGTTATTGCTCGGCCCCAGACCCAGCATACTCAGCGCTGCTTCCTGCAAAATGCCGCTGCTCAGTTGCAGGACGAAGGCCATCACCACATAGGTGAGCATGAAAGGGATAATCTCCGACACGATCAACGACAGGGTTCCCGCGCCGGACAGCCGGGCGATGTCCACGTACTCGCGCGTGCGCAGACTGCTGGCCTGGGCGCGCACCGCCCGCGCCGTCCAGGGCCAGCTTGTCACCCCGATGATGAAGCCCATCGCTTCGATGGAACGGGAGTTGATGGCGATGGACAGCAAGATCAGGATGACAATGGAGGGGATGGTGATGATCACGTTGGTGAAGGCCATGAGCAGTTCCTCGACCACGCCGCCGACGTAGCCAGCCACTGTGCCGATGACCAGACCGATCAGGGTGGCGACTGTGCCCGCAATCAGGCCGATAATGAGCGAAGTGCGTGTGCCGTGCATCAACTGAGTGAAGACATCGCGTCCAAAGTTATCCGTACCCAGCCAGGCCGTCGATGAGGGCGGGTCATACAGACCGCCGACTGTAATCAGGGGATCGCTGCGGTCCAAAAGGACTGGCCCCAGAAAGCCAAAAGCCGCGATCACCAGGAACACGATGACGCTGAAGACAAAGCGCCGGTTGAATACCCCCCCGGCGGAGAAATCTCTGAAACCCGCCAGGAACGACGGGCTTACAATCTGCCGAGTGCGTGTTTGGGTAATCGTTGCCATCCCAGTCCCTTACCTTTCCCCAGCCGCCGAAGCTCGAATACGCGGATCAATAAAACCGTAGGCGATGTCTACCAGGAAATTTGCCAGCAAAACCGCAATCATGATCAGCAGGGTGATCCCCTGGACAACGGTATAGTCCTCGGTGCGGATCGAGCGGAACAGCAGCGTACCGATCCCAGGGTACGAAAAAACGATTTCGGTGATGAGCGCGCCGCTGACCATCGTGCCGATAGAGAGTGCCAGGCCCGTGACCTGTGGCAACATGCCGTTGCGGAAGATGTAACCGATAATCCGGTCATCCTTCACACCCAGGCTGCGCGAGAAGCGCACGTAGTCCGCATCCAGCTCGTAGATGGACATCGCACGCATCCCGATGGCCTGCCCGCCGATGAAGATCAGCGTCAGCGAAGCGAATGGCAACGCATAGTGTTGCAGCGCACTTTGAATGAAGGCCCAACTCAGGGACGGTTGCAGATCGTAACCGTAACCGCCGCTGGCCGGGAAGATTTTCCAGACGACGGCAAACAGATAAAGCAGAATGATAGACAGACAGTAATAAGGCATACTGGAAATGAACAGCGCGACGGGAAAGATGCCCCGATCCAGCCAGCCTTTCTTATAAGCGGACAGCACCCCCAGCGAATTACCCACAAACCAGCCGATCAGGATGGCCGGCAGTTGGAGCGCGATTGTCCAGGGAAGCGCTTGCATAATCAGAGTCAGGACGGGGGTCGGGTACTGGTTGAAGGAGGCGCCCAGGTCGCCCTTTGCCAGATTCCTCAGATAAATGAGGAACTGGATATAGATCGGTTTGTCCAGGCCGAACTCGGCCATGTAGGCGGCGTACATCTTCTGCATCGCCTCGCCGGTGGCCGTTCCCGAACTGGACATGCGGGCGACCATCATGTCTACCGGGTTGCCTGGGATCAGTCTGATCAGCAGGAAGTTGAAGAGCAGCGCAACGGCGAACGCAATCAGAAACCAGCTAACTTTGCCCAATAAGTATCTTTGAAACTTGCTCATCTCAGTGCTTCCCAATTGACAGGTGAGCAGACCGCGCAGGGGCTGCTCACCGTCCGTACTTCGTTTCTCAACCCGCTCGTGCTACTGCCCTATCGTTCCTTACTCACGGTGCAACGGGTTTGATCTTATACAGAATCTGGATACCCGCACCATGGAACTGCGGCGGCGCCCAGGGATTCTCGGCGGTGGGGAAGCCCGTCCAGTACTTCTGGTTGAATTCGTAGAAGTGCAGTGGACGATACATCAGCGGGATGCCCGGCACGTTATCCATGAAGATTTTGTCCAGCTTGTCGTAGTACTGCTTGGCTGTCGCATCATCTGGTGCTGCCGCCGCTTTGTCCAGCAGGTCGGGAACGTCGGGGTTAGAGAAGCGGCCAAAGTCCCAGAAGGTGGTCTTGCCGAAGTCCGGCACGCCCCGGTTGTCGAGCATGTCACGGAAGCGTAACCAGGGAGAGGCAGGCCCCACACCAGCGATGTACCACAGGTTCAGGTCAAAATCGCCATTTTGAATCTTGGTGGTGACGACGGGCGCATCGGGGTAGTCTTCCTTAAGTTCGATGCCAGCCGCCTTCGCGTTCTGAACAACGATGTTGATAGCCGTCTGCCAGTCAGTCCAGCCGTTGGGGGTCCGGGCCGTCCACGGGCCGAGGCGAGTGCCATCCGGCAGCACGTAGATACCATCGCTGCCCTTCTTGGCCTTGAGCTGGTTCTCCAGGATGTCTTTGGCTTTGGCAGGGTCATAACTCCACCCCGACGCCTTGACCTGGTCGGCGTTGAAAAACTTCTTCTCGCCGCCCTCGGGGATAATCAGGCTTGAGTATGCCGGGATCGAGTACCTGGACATGGCGGTCTGTGCGATCAGCGGGTAGTTGATCGCGTAGGCCAGCGCGCGGCGCACCAGTGGGTTGTCCAGCCCCTTCTTGTGGACGTTGACGATGAGCATCGGGATGGAACCGGGCACGTAGTAGGGTTCTTTGTTGAACCACGTCCCCACGGGGGCTTTGGCGTCTTCCCACATCTTCCAGATCTGGGGCGTGAACTGCTGCATCAGGTCAACTTCGCCATTCTGGAAGGCCAGGTTGCCCACATCGTTGGTCTTGAAAATGGGATGGACGATGTACTTCGGCGCGGGCAGGCCCCAGATTGCCTTGCCCCAATAGTTGTCGTCGCGCTGCAGGACGATGCGCTCAGGCGAGAAGTCCAGGAGCTTGTATGGCCCGGAGCCAACCGGCTTGGTGTCTACGAACGCCGAGAGCTTGCCACTCTTTTCACGGTCTGCCCAGATGTGCTTGGGGAGAATGTAGATCGTCCAGAGGTAATCTTTGACAATCCCCGGATTGAGTTGCTTCGGGTTCAGCTTGATTTCCAGCGTGCGATCACCGGTTGCTTTGATCTCGGTGATGTAATCAAAGAGAGTGTTGTAGTAAATGTCGCTGTTTGTCTTTGCCAGGTTGTAGGTGTAGATGACGTCATCGGTGGTGAGGGGCTGGCCGTCCTGCCATTTCGTGCCATCCTGCAAGGTGACTTGCATGGTGGTCTGATCAACAACCTTTAGTTCCTTGGCGAGGGCCGGGTCAAGGTTGCCGGTGATCTGGTTCCAGGCAAACAGGGCTTCCCAGAGGGCCGTCGAGTTGCCCCGGTTCGGCCAATCCGGGTTGTTGTTCAGTGGATTCCAGTTACCCGGTGACTGCCACTGAAAACCGGCGACGTAAAGTGTTTCATTGCGCGGGAGTTGGGCGGGGGCCTGGGCTGTAGTACGGGTGTTCGTACCCAGGGCCATGCTCAGAATGAGCAGCAGGCTGACAACCATCAACAGACGTTTCGACATGTCTAATTCTCCTTAATTTATTTCGACAAAGTGGGAGGGGCGAACCCCTCTTAACCGTGCGAGGAATCAACCAGTGTCTCGAGAAACTTTACCTACCTCCTACTGATCCTGACGTCAAGGGTTGTTTAACACTCATGTCTGCTGGTTGGAAGCGGAAACTCAGTGTCATGCTGTGTAATGTATTGATGGGCGCGGATTGTAGTAGTTCAAAGAACAAACCTTTACATAGAGTATATCAGATTTTCCCCGGCGTGAATCAGACGTAGGGTGGATTCTGCGCCGATGAGGATCGCCGAGGACATGCCGAAAAAGCGCACTCCGGTGGATGGCTCGATCCCCAAAGTTACCCAACGTGGTATGATCGACGCCGTTGGGTAACTTGACAGGATCAGCCAGGGAGTACTCGATGCGAAAGTCTGCCAAACCTACCGTCAGAGATGGCCTGCTGTTGCACAGCGGTTCGGACGCGGCCAGTCACCTTCGGGTCGGGTCGCACGAATGGCTGGCCTGGCTGGCCGACAACGAGTGCTTTACTTTCATAGGGGACATGGGGCACTTCTCCGCACAGCGTGAAACGCGGCGCGGCATTGCCTACTGGTATGCTTACCGGCGGCGCAACGGGCATCTCTACAAGGCGTACCTGGGCAAATCGGAGAGCCTGACGCCAGAGCGCCTCGCACAAGTTGCTTCGCAGCTTGCCGGGCGCGTTCCGGCAATGCGGCTGGCGGGTAAGCCCAGGTCAGAACTACCGATGACGGCGCTGATCGGCCTGCCCGATTACCCTGGCGAATTGGCCGTTGGCGGCGAGGCATTCTCCGTGCTGCCCCTGACCAAATTCGAGCCGCCTGCTTTGCCGGAAAAGCTCATTGAGCGAGCGCGGCTTGTCCGACGAATCAAAGCGCCCGTAACGCTGATCTACGCCCCCAGTGGTTTTGGCAAAAGCACGCTGCTCAATGAGTGGCGGCAAACGTGCGGCTTCCCCGTAGCGTGGGTCTCCCTGGATGTGGAGGACGATCAACCCACCCGTTTCTGGTTCACGTTGGGGATGGCCTTGCGGGCCATCAATCCCGATCTGAGCCAGACCTGGCTCAGGCAGCTTCGCCCGGCCTCGCCTTCCCACCTTCCTCAGCTTGTCGTCGAGCTGGCGAATGCCATCGTCTGTGCCACCGATGCGCCCGGAGCGTTGCAGCGCTTCGGCCTCGTGCTGGACGACTACCATCACATCCGCCACCCGGATATACATGCGGCGCTTCAAACCCTGCTGGAACATTTGCCGCTGGCCCTTCAACTGGTCATTTCCAGCCGCACCAGGCCACCTCTGGTGCTCGGCCAACTCCGGGCGAAGGGGTTGGTCGCAGAGCTAGAAACTGACGATCTGCGTTTCACACTGGAAGAAGGCATTGAATTTCTATGGCGCCACACGCCAGACCGTCATTTGTCCTACTACGAAATGCAAACGCTCGTCAAGCACACAGAGGGCTGGGTGGCTGGTCTGAACCTGGCTACCCTGGCGTTGGCCCACCCTACGGACCGGCGGCAACTTATGACCGCGTTCAACGGAGCACACACCTACCTGCGTGAATACTTTACGGAAAGCGTGCTCTACCGACAGCCGCCAGACGTACAAGCCTTTCTGTTCAAGACCGCCATCCTGAAACATTTGAATGGCTCCCTGTGCGACGCCGTCACGGGACAAGGTAATGGCAGTGAGTTGTTGGAACGGCTGTGGCAGGAGAATTTGTTCCTGGTACGGCTGCAAGAACCAGGCTGGTATCGCTATCACGATCTGTTCGCGCAGATGCTCTACAGTCAGTTGCAGGTGCAATACCCTACGGAGATTCCGCGCCTGCATCGGCGGGCCGCCGAATGGTACTGCGCACACAATGCGCCCGCCGACGCCGTGCATCATCTGCTGGCGGTTCAAGCCTGGGAAGAGGCCGCTGCGCTGATAGAGCGCATGGCGCTGCGAGAACTGGAACAATCAGGCGAGGACTCGCGCTTGTTGCGCTGGCTGCACCAACTGCCAGAAAGTGTGGTGCAGCAGCATAAAACACTCCTGTTTGTCTACGTTCGCCTGGCCGGGTCGGCGCTTCCATGGACGGAAGTCGAGGAATTTTTGGCGCGTGTCGAAGCAAATATCCTGCGCAGGGACGCCGACGAGCTGACCCCCGATGAGCGAGACGTGTTGAGCGACATCCGGCAGATTCGTTCCATTGCGCACACAGGTCGCCCGGTGGCTCCGCATGTCCATCAGGATGGAGAAATCGAAGCAGCATGGCAGCTTCTGAATGGCATCCTGCTCTACCAGCACTTCAACTGCCCGGACGTGAAGAGGGCGGCCATGCTGGCGCGGCAGGTTTATGAAGCGGCCAGGGAACAGCGCAATCTGTTTGTGATCCTGATGGCAGGTGGGGCGCTGGCCCTCAACGAGGTGTGGCAGGGCCGCCTCCGTGAGGGCGAACAGACCGCTCACCAGGTGTTGCAATATGCTCTGACCCATCGTGGGCTGCTGCCGGAGCCATCGAGCATTGCGTTCGCGGCGTTATGTCTGGTCTGGTACTACCGCAATCAGTTGGATCAGGCGCTTCAGTTTCTGCTGCGGGCCTCCGAAGTCGATCCCAATCCGATGAGTTCCAACATGCCGATCATGATTGCGGTTCAGCGGGCCAAGATTGAATCGGCGCAAGGCCATTTTGAGGCGGCTCAGGCCACGCTGCAAGCCGCGCGCGAACTCCACGCCAGACAGCCCGCCAACATCTGGTTAGATCAGGACCTGGTGGCCTATAAAGCGTTCCTGTATTTGCGCCAGGGAGCCTATGCCAGCGCCGAACAAACGCTGAACGAGATTCAGGATGCGGATTCGCTGCCATCTTACACCCTGGTGCGTGCCATGCTCCTGCTTCACCAGCAGTGCTTTTCTGCTGCCGAAGCATTATTCAGCCGTTTACTCCGGCAGTACCCGCATGGTTTCCACCAGGAGCCAGTTATGCCGGCCCGGATCGGGTTGGCAAATGCCCTGTTCGCGCAGCACAGGGTCAACGAAGCGCGACAGGTGATGGCAGCGGCTATCCGTCAGGCCGCCCCGGAGAGATTGCTCCGTCCGTTTCTGGATCAAGCGCTACAGAGCGTGCAATTGCTCGCGCTGGTGCTCCAGACCGGGACTCTCACGGATGAAGCGACCAGATTTGTCAGAGACATTCTAGGAGCCGCAGCGCAAATCAGTGGCGCGCCGCAGCCCCCCACCCACCACGAACTGCTGGAACTGACAGCCGCAGCGTCTATCAGTCCGCGCGAGCAGGAGATATTGCGGCTGGTCAGCGCGGGCCTCTCGAACCGGGAGATCGCCGCTCGGAGCTGTATCTCGTTGAGCACAGTTAAGACCCATCTGGACAACATCTACCGCAAGTTGGGCGTGAATAGCCGGACGCAGGCCGTGGCAGAGGCACAGCTATTGAAGCTCGTGTAGGCATAGCACGATACGAGTGGAACGAGCCGCCACACCCGGAGGCCAAATTTCGCAGCTTATTTCAATGGGGTTTTGGCGATGACGAAGCGGCATTCGTCATCGCCGGCGGCATGGCAGCGCGTTTCGATGACTGAATAGCGTATCTGGGTCAGCCAGCGCAGCCCCTCATCGAGCATGGCCCCCGCCATTTCGCACAGGGGCGCATCGCTATGGCGGCCCATGCAGACCGGACAGCGGCGAATGATGTAGGCATAGTGATCGTCGTGTTCTTCCAGGTCGGTGAGTTGGTCGCTGAGTGTGCTGAAGATCGTGACCATTGCCAGCAAGCCCATCTTGACTTTGGCATTCAGGGGCAAAGCCTGAAAGCCCAGCGCCACCGCGCCAAAACCGGACAGCGCGCCGATTTCCCAGGCCAGGGAGGGCGTTCGCGGTTGGCGACTTTGCAGCGCATCGATGGCGGCCATCGTAGTGAGTTCCCGCCGTAGTTCGTCATTATTTGCTACCCCACTTCGGAACATGCCGTTTTGATATATTGCGTTTCGGAATATATCGCCACCGCAATTCGTCGTGTGTCAAGCGTGAGACGCGGACTTGAATGCGTTTTTTGGCAGGGTTTTTATAGTCCTGCATTGATCTGCTGGAATTGTGGAAACGCACCTGGGTCGCTAACCGGGCAACCCGGAGGCCACTACCTGCCCTCCAATGACTTTTGACACTTTACGGAGAGGGATTAAGCGCTTATAGTAGGGATAGGAGGAACAGACCTGCGGTCAGCATGACTTACGAAGCGTGTGGGGGCCGTTGTCTGGTTGCTCCGAATACTACCTGTCTGTCCGCTGCGCCAAACGGTTGCCCCTGGTCTTTGCCCGCCTGTCGTTCCTCCGGGCCCGTAATTTGTATTCCATAGAATTCGGCGCAGGGGACACCGGGCTAAAGCCCGGTGAGGAATGCGCCACGTCTCCTTTGTCTTGACAACGAATACTTGCACAAGCGAACAACGTGTGATATAATTTGCTTATGGTGACTGAACAAACAAGGCACGCGCACTACAACATCAACTACCACCTGGTGTGGTGTCCGAAATTTCGCCGTCCAGTGCTGGAAGGCGCTGTCGGTCAGCGGCTTGCCGAACTGATTCCGCCAGAAGTGGAGCGCATGGGCGGAACGGTTCATGAACTGGTGGTTATGCCTGACCACGTTCACCTGTTCGCCAGCTTTCCGCCGACGATTGCGATCAACCAGATTGTGCACCAACTTAAAGGCAGTTCGAGCCACCAATTGCGACAGGAGTTTCCGTTCTT
>Ga0070741_10001501_pt1 | contig 70698 bp, 64 predicted proteins | sample Coa_R1_4_FD_66440 | JGI IMG/M metagenome (GOLD analysis project Ga0070741, IMG submission 66440) | Surface soil microbial communities from Centralia Pennsylvania, which are recovering from an underground coalmine fire - Coalmine... | ecosystem: Environmental > Terrestrial > Soil > Unclassified ... | reverse complement strand
ACGGCGTCACCAAGGTCTTTGAATCCAAGCTCGGTCGAATAGAGGCCCTGGGCCCGATCGACCTCGAACTTCGTCAGGGTGAGTTCTTTGCGGTGGTCGGCCCGTCCGGTTGCGGGAAGTCGACCTTGCTCGACATCATCGCCGGCCTCGCCACGCCCTCTTCAGGCGCCGCGACGTTCGAAGGCAAGCCGATCCAAGACAAAGTGCCTGATGGCGTCGGCGTGGTGTTTCAGGAGAATGCCTGTTTTCCCTGGCTCAATGTTGCCGACAACATCACATTCGGCTTGCGCCGGCAGCCGGTCGATGCAACCGAGATCGAGCGGCGGCTGCAATATGCCCTGCAACTGATGGGACTAAAGGATTTCGCACGCGCCTTTCCCGCGCAACTTTCCGGCGGTATGCGCCAGCGCGTCTGCATCGCACGGACGCTCGTGATGCAACCCCGCCTGATCTTGCTCGACGAACCCTTCGGCGCACTCGACCAGCAGACCCGGCTTCTGATGGGCGATGAACTATTGCGCATCTGGAGGGCGACCGGCGCAACGGTTTTGCTGATCACTCATGCACTCGATGAAGCGGCAATGCTCGCAGATCGCGTCGCCGTGATGTCGGCCCGGCCCGGACGGATCATGGAAGTCATCGAAACCGCCTGGCCGCGGGAGCGCGACAGCGAGATCGTTTCGGTACCGGAATTTGGCGCAATCACCGCTCGTTTGTGGACGCTGTTGCGGGCGCAATCGATGCATGCGCTGAAGCCGGCGTCATCCTGACATGCGCATCTTCTTCTACAGGGGGCTTGCGGTTCTGCTTCCCTTGGTGGCGCTGGAGGCTCTTTGCCGCGAACGCATCATCCCGCCGCTGACCCTGCCGGCACCGAGCGTGATTGCTATCGGCCTTTGGGGAATATTGGCGCACGGCACATTTACCGCCGCGATCCTCAAGACATTATCCAATGTTGCCTTGGCCATTGTGCTGGCGGTTGCCGTTGGAACAGCGGCCGGGGCCGCCTTGCACCGCGCCCGCGCGCTGCGGGCACTTCTGGAGCCGTTGTTCTCGACCTATTACGCGATCCCGATCTATGCCTTCTATCCGCTGTTCATCGTCGTGTTCGGCCTCGGCGACGCGCCGCAGGTGACGATCGGCTTCATGCTTGCGGTGGTGTCGATGATCGTGAGCGCACTGGCCGGGCTCGACAGCGTCCCAGCCGTGCTCGCCAAGACCGCCCGCGTGCTTCAGCTGGGGCCGGTCGAGAGCGTTCGCAGCGTCACGCTGCCCTATGCGGCGCCCTATCTGTTCACGGGCGTGAAGCTTGCAGTCGCTTATGCCTTCATCGGCGTCATCGGCGCCGAGTTCATCATGTCCAATACCGGCCTTGGCTATGAGATCCGCTTTGCCTACGACAATCTCGACAACAACGTCATGTACCCGCTGATCCTGCTGATCCTCCTGATCGCAGTCGCCGTCAACTTCAGCCTCGACCACTGGGAACGCAGCTTGCGCGCACGCCGGGAGCGCGGCTGATGCGTCGACTGGTCGAGAATTATCCGTCGTTGTTTCTTGTTGTGACCCTGCTGATCGCCTGGCAGATCACGTTCTGGCTGGTCGGCCGCAATGCTTTGCTGCCGCCGGGCGAAACCATTCTCTATCTCGGGAAATTGCTGCAAACCGAGCGCTTCTGGGGCCATATCGCCGAGACCGGCATGGCCTTTGTCATCGCGCTCATGATCGCCATTGTCGCTGGGCTCGCAATCGGGTTGATGCTGGGCATCAGCCGGACGGCCGCGGAAGTATTCGAGCCATTTCTGCTTGCCGGCAACTCCATTCCGAAGATCGCGCTCTATCCGATCGTATTGTTGATCTTCGGCATCGGCATGCCCGCCAAGATCGCCTTCGGCGCCATTCACGGCGTCGTGCCTGTGGCGATCTTCACCCTCACGGCCTGCGGCAGCGTGCCGCCGATCCTGATCCGAACGGCGGCCGCGATGCGGCTGACGCGGTGGGACATGATCCGCTCGGTGCTGCTCCCGGCTGTGCTGCCCGATATCTTCTCCGGAATCCGCCTCGGATTTTCGTTGACCCTGATCGGCACCATTCTCGGCGAAATGTTTGGTTCGCAGCGCGGCCTCGGCTATCTCCTGATGACCGCGATCGGCTTGCAGAACATTCAAGTGATCATGGCCGTCACGCTGCTTCTGGTGATCGTCGCCGCAAGCGTGAATGGCTTGCTGCTCCGTCAAGATCGCCGCTTGCGGAACCCCGGCAGTTAGGCTTATCGAAGTGGGCGTTGGTGTGATCCGCGAGAGTTCTGCGATCTCGAAAGAAAAGACGTCCGGGGGGATTCAAGTATGAGTACGGTGACAGCGGCCGTTGCCGTGAGAAGGTCTCGCGTCAGGCTCTTGATCGTGGCGATGCTCTTCCTCGTCACCACCGTAAACTATGCCGACCGCGCGACACTTTCGATCGCCGGCACCGCACTCGCCAAGGAACTGAACCTCGATCCCATAGCCATGGGTTACATTTTTTCGGCGTTCGGCTGGTCCTACGTGGCCGCTCAGGTGCCAGGTGGCTGGCTGCTCGACCGTTTCGGATCGAAGTGGGTCTACGCGTTTGGCATTCTGATCTGGTCTCTCTTCACCGTGATGCAGGGCTTCGTCGGTTTCCTTTCTGGCGGGGCGGCGGTCGTCGTGTTGTTTCTGCTGCGTCTCCTGGTCGGGTTCGCCGAAGCGCCGTCCTTTCCGGCGAATGCGCGCATCGTCGCCGCCTGGTTTCCCGGCAACGAGCGCGGCACCGCGTCTGCCTTCTTCAATTCCGGGCAATATTTTGCAACCGTGATCTTCGCGCCCTTGATGGGTTGGATCGCGCACGATTTCGGCTGGCGCAACGTCTTTTACGTCATGGGCTCGCTCGGCATTCTGGTCGGCCTGATCTGGATCAGGACGATCTATGGGCCGAAAGATCATCCCGGCATCAACGAGGCCGAGTTCGACTACATCAAAGATGGCGGCGCGCTGGTCGAGCTCGATGCACCGAAGGATGAACGCGAGACGAACAACGGACCGAAATGGAATTATATCGGCCAGCTCCTGTCGAACCGCATGATGCTCGGCGTCTATCTCGGCCAGTTCTGCATCAACACGCTGACCTACTTTTTCCTGACCTGGTTTCCGGTCTATCTCGTCAAGGAGCGCGGCCTGTCGATCTTGCAAGCCGGCTTCGTCGCGACCCTGCCGGCACTCTGCGGCTTTATCGGCGGCGTGTTGGGCGGCGTCATCTCCGACGCTATTTTGCGCAAGACGGGCTCGCTGACGCTCGCGCGCAAGACCCCGATCGTCGGCGGCATGCTGCTGTCGATGTCGATCATCGCCTGCAACTATGTCGACGGCCAGGCGCTCGTCATCGGCTTCATGGCGCTCGCCTTCTTCGGCAAGGGCATCGGCGCGCTCGGTTGGGCGGTCGTATCGGATACCTCGCCAAGGGAAGCCGGTGGCCTGTCGGGCGGCTTGTTCAACACATGCGGTAACCTGTCCAGCATTACGACGCCCATCATCATCGGCTATATCCTGGCCGCGACCGGCTCGTTCGCGGGCGCACTGGTTTTTGTCGGCTCCAACGCGCTCGTTGCTGCGTTTGCATACCTCGTCATCGTCGGCAAGATCGAGCGCGTGAAGCTGCGAACGGCCTAGAAACGGGATCAATCGGCGGCTACAACCGCCTTTTACTTCAAGAGATCGCCCCCGGCAGGAGTTTTGACGATGGGCAAAAGAGAACTCGTCACCGAACAGCCCCGCTACATCAAGCTCAACGAACGCGACAATGTCGCGATCGTGGTCAACGATTTTGGCCTCCCGGCAGGCTCTCGCTTCCCTTGCGGCCTCGAGCTCCGTGCTTTCGTGCCGCAGGGACACAAGACGGCGCTGGTCGATATTGCCGAGGGCGCGCCAATTCTGCGCTATGGCGAGGTCATCGGCTATGCCGCCTCTCCTATTCTCGCCGGCGAGTGGGTCGATGAAGCGCGCATCCGGATGCCCGACGCGCCGGCGCTGGATCAACTTGAGATCTCGACCGCCGTGCCAGCACCGCTACCGCCGCTTGAAGGCTATACGTTCGAGGGTTATCGCAACTCGGACGGCTCGGTCGGCACCAAGAACATTCTGGGCATCTCGACATCGGTCCAGTGCGTCAAGGGCACGCTGGAATATGCGATCAAGCGCATCCGCGCCGAGCTTCTGCCGAAATATCCCAACGTCGACGACGTCATTCCGGTAACTCACGCCTACGGCTGCGGCGTCGCAATCGCGGCGCCCGATGCCGTGGTGCCGATCCGCACCCTGCAAAACATCGCGCTGAACCCGAACTTCGGCGGCGAAGTCATGGTCGTCGGCCTCGGTTGCGAAAAGTTGTCGCCAGAGCGGCTGGTCCCGGAAGGGCTCGGCGATGCCATCGTGCGCATGCAGGATGAAGCGTTTGATGGCTTCGGCGCCATCATCGAACGCATCATGACGATGGCCGACGCACGATTGGCGGTGCTCGACCAGCGCCGCCGCGAAACCTGTCCCGCCTCCGATCTCGTCATCGGCCTCCAGTGCGGCGGCAGCGACGCCTTTTCCGGCGTCACCGCAAATCCGGCCGTCGGCTTCGCCGCCGATCTGCTGGTACGCGCCGGCGCAACCGTGATGTTCTCGGAGGTCACGGAGGTGCGCGATGCGATCCAACTGCTGACGCGGCGCGCAGTCAACGAAGACGTCGGCCGTGCGCTGATCCGCGAGATGGCCTGGTATGACAACTACCTGGCGCGTGGCGGCGCTGACCGCAGCGCCAATACGACGCCCGGCAACAAGAAAGGCGGCCTTGCCAACATCGTCGAGAAATCACTGGGCTCGATCGTCAAGTCTGGATCAGGCCCGATCGCGGGCGTGCTCGCGCCCGGCGAGAAAGCGCAGCAAAAGGGCATGTTGTTTGCGGCAACGCCGGCGTCCGACTTCATCTGCGGTACGCTTCAGCTCGCCTCTGGCATGACGCTACAAGTGTTCACGACCGGCCGCGGCACGCCCTACGGGCTTGCGGCGGCGCCGGTCATCAAGGTCGCAACCCGCAGCGAACTGGCGCGGCGCTGGAAAGACCTGATCGACTTCGACGCCGGCCGCATCGCGACCGGCGAGATGACGATTGAGGAGACCGGCTGGGAATTGTTCCGCCTGATTCTGGACGTCGCCAGCGGGCGCAAAAAAGTCTGGTCCGATCACTGGGGCATCCACAACGATCTGACGTTGTTCAATCCGGCGCCGGTAACCTGACACGCGGACGCCGTGTTCGCGGCGGTCAGAAAAAACCCGGGCTCAGATCGAGGCCGTAGGTCGCATACATCGTCCAAACGAACAGACATGCGCCGCAAAAGAGTGCGGCCCCATCTTCAATAGATCGGTCTCGGCTTCGGTTCTTGTTACGCGATAGCGGGAAATGGCTTGGACGAGTGCAGTCATTGGCGACCTCCAGAATTCTTGCCTCGGCTGAGACAGCTCGCACTATCGCACTGCATCGTTTCGAGGGATTTTCTTTAGCTTCGCGAAATCGTTTCAGGACTGTTTCACCGGATGTCGGGCGGAACTATCGACGGGGCGGCGATGAGGAATCTGCACCAGACTCTCGCCGGGAACCATCGAGACCCCTGTTGCGGCAGTTTCAGACCAATCTATATTTGACGGTCATGGCGAGAGTCTTTGGATTTCTAGTCGTTGCGGGTGCCGCGGCAGCCGCGCTTGCAAAACTGACGCACAGTGAGCTTGGCTTGTCTCCAACGCTCATTCGTGACGCGGCGCTGCTGTGCTCCGGCATGCTTTGCATAGGGCTGTACTCCAGCCGGTTTGGCGGTCGGAAATAGTGCCAGCGGCCCGGTGCTTGGCCCACACGCTAGTGCCCCGGGCTGACGTGACGGAGCGCTAATGTCGAGAAAGCGAAAAATCACAGCGTCAGCTGCCATGGTGCTGGGCCTGTCGCTGGCCGGCGCCCATGCCCAGCTGGACCAGCCACCCCCGCGAGAAACGCCTGCGTTGACGGCCGATGAAGTTTCGAAGTTGAAGAAAGATTTGACCATCACGCGAGACCGCCAGAACTCTCAGGTCAAAGCCAAGGAAGCGACACCGGCGCCGAAAAAATCGAAGAAGCCGTAGGAAGCAACGAGCGTGGTGCGGATCCCAACCGAGCAGCGGCTTTTCGCGTGCGGGGATCTCGGAAAAATTCGGACCCGAGATCAAATCCGGGCGACGCAAGGAACATAAAGACAAGCATGCCTGCGCGCGCAGAACGTGGCCAACATCTGTAGGGCCTTGGTCTCAGAAACCTCAGGGGTGCCGCGATCCCGCCCAAGGACTGCCGAAATCAGCGCCGACGTTCAAAAACGGGCTTAAGGGATAACAGGAGCGCTGCCAATGAAAGCGTTCGCGGGGTTGGCCGTCACGGCCGGACTAATTGTTGCGATCCCCGTCGCAAATGCCCAGACATCGGCGCGCCACGATGCTGGAAAGTCGCGCCACCACGCGCCGTCTCACGCCTACAGGCCCTATTTCGTAACCTCGATAGAGTCCGCGCTGCGGCACCTGTTGCAGGCGCAGGCCTCGATGCCGCGCGTCGGCAAGGCAAAAACGGCTGACGCGGCGAGCGGTCCGCCGGACGAGAGCGCCGACACCCTTGGCAAAGCAAACCCGCCAATGCCGCAGATCCTTCCGACCCAGGATATGCCAGCCGTGCAGGGGCTAGAGTAGCTGAGCAACAGTCGAGAGAGGCGGCGTAGGGTTCGGTTCCGCGGTTCAGTCGGGCAAGCCGAACAGGCGCCGATCATGAAAAGCGCGTCCGCTTCCATTTTGGTCGGGGCAGCTGGATTCGAACCAACGACCTGCAGTACCCAAAACTGCCGCGCTACCAGGCTGCGCTATACCCCGATCTTTGGAAGACCACGTCGATACACGCTTAAGCCGGCGCCAGCAAGGCGTGACGCACCACCAACCGCCTTAAAAAGACAGTCAGGACAACGGTATAACGTCTTGACGATGCGGTGGAATGAGCCCGCTCGCCGCTCGGTCCGCTGCCGGTCCTATTTGGTGTTGAACAAGGGATGGGCGACGCGATCGCCGGGCTGGATCCCGTACTTCTGCGCGGTGCCGGCAATCACCTCCAGCACGCCTTTCGCGAGCCCCCTCGACGGGATGATCTTGGTCGACAACGGTTCAGTGTCTTCCGCAATACGAAGAATTCTCCCGTCAGAGCGAATGAAAATCATGTCGAGCGAGATGTAGGTGTTCTTCATCCACATCGACACTTCCTGCTCCGGGCTAAAGTCAAACAGCATGCCTTTACCCTCGGGAAGTTCCTTGCGGTACATCAATCCGGTCGTCTTCTCCTCCTCCGTCGTCGCCATCTCGACCGAAAAGACGTGAACGCCGGTCTTGGTGACGATCTCGAGCGGCTGGATCGACGCGGCGCGCGCATCAGAGCCCGTGAGCATCGAGAGCGCGCAGGCCAGTGCAAAGAACAGAGGAACTCGCAGACTCGGGAACCGCCAGACGGCCACCTGACCAGACTTCATCGACAACATCAGCCTCACCACGCTCGCTCTGGACCGCCCGTTGCACATTCCGGCACGAGCTTACCCGCCCGCAACGCCGCGCTTGTAGCATCCGGGCCGTCCGTTGCGGCAGTCACTTTTGCGATTTTTGGGGACCAAAAATGCCTTTCCGGCGCATCAGCGCCGGAAAATGCCGCAACGAAAAGGGAAATAAGGCAGGCTTCTAGTGCGACGAGAGGCCCGGCGAACCGGTCTCGGGCTGGATCTCGGCGGCCATCATGCCCTTCGAGCCGGGCCCGAAGCGAACCAGCACATATTGTCCAGGGCGCAGTTCCGTCATGCCATAGCGGCGGAGCGTTTCCATGTGGACAAAGATGTCGGGGGTGCCCTCCCCGCATGTCAGGAAGCCGAAGCCGCGAAGCCGATTGAACCACTTCACCTGCGCGCGCTCCAACCCACTGGTCGGCGTGACGCTGACATGCGTTCGCGGCGGCAGCATCTGGGCGGGATGGATCGCGGTCGATTCATCCATCGAGACGATGCGGAACGCCTGGTAGCCTTTTGCGCGCTGCACGCATTCGCACACAACGCGCGCGCCTTCATAGGCGGTCTGGTAGCCGTCGCGGCGGAGAACCGTCACGTGCAACAGCACATCCGGCCAGCCATTGTCAGGTACGATGAACCCGTAGCCCTTTGAGGCATCGAACCATTTGATGACGCCGCTGATTTCGACGAGGTTGGCTGCGGCATCGCCGAGCCCCTGCATCGCATCGAGCGCCGGATCGCGCGGCCCCGCAGCGGAAAATCCAGAACCGAGCCTTCCCGGTCCAACCGCCCCGCCGGGCGATTGACCTCCGAGCTTCTTGGACTCAAATCCGTCCGACCCCATGACCCCCGGACCCCACACCCCAACATACCGCCAGCGAACGCGGCGGTGACCGTCTGCGTCTATTGATTCTTAAGAAGACGCCCGCGAATCTCTCGAATCAAAGATAACACTCTCGAATGCGACGCATAGCCAAAAAACGATTCTTTCGGAACCTATGAACAGGCTTGCGCGTCGGCGAATCAATTAGGCATCAGTTCCCTACAAACGACCCGAGCGTGTCGCCGATATCATGGCGGATCACGAGATCGGCCATTTCGTCCTGCTCGGTCGGCTCATTGTTGATAATCACGAGCCGCGCACCTGCATTCTTCGCCATCAAGGGAAAACCTGCGGCCGGCCAAACGACTAGCGACGATCCGATGGCGAGAAACAGGCTGCATTGCTGCGCGAGCTCTGTCGCCCGGCGCATGGCATCTTCCGGCATGGCCTGGCCAAACGAAATCGTCGCCGTCTTGACCGGCTCATCGCAGGTAGCGCAGTCCGGAGCCTGACCCGATGCTTCAAAACGCTGCTTCACCCAACCAAGGTCGTATGTCAGACCGCACCCGATGCAACGTGCGTAAGTGGTGTTGCCATGCAGCTCTATGACGTGATCGTCGGCGAAACCTGACGCTTGATGTAAGTTATCAATATTCTGGGTGATGATCGCGGGGACCTTGCCGGCGCGATAGAGCGTGGCAAGCGCCCGATGGCCACGGCCTGGCGCAGCCGCGCTGAACGTCGCCTCCATGGCGAAGCGCCGCCGCCAGGACTCGTCCCGCGCCTCCCGGCTCGCCACGAATTCGTCGAAGGGGATCGGGCGGTTGCGCGTCCACAATCCGCCCGGCGAGCGAAAATCCGGAATGCCGCATTCGGTCGAGATACCGGCGCCTGTAAAGGGAACGATAATGTCGGCCTCGGCGATCATTTCGCCAAGCTGCTCCACGCCACTTCTGATGTCCGTCGCGATCACTGCCGATCACCCAAGGTTACTCGTGTCAGATACAGTACGGCAGCCCTGATGGCCATGAACTAATTCATACCGCTTTTGCCGACAGTGCACTTCGCCGTGAATGCTGTTGCCCTCTTATCCACAATCACAATGTCGCGGCAGCTTTATCGAAATCGCGCCTCAATTGCGGACGCCAATGGTCGCGGGACGCGAATCAAGCAGAATCAATTCAAGGATGGGCATGGACGAACGGTATGATCGCCTCGCACGCGAGCGCGAAGAAATTGCAGCGCGCGTGGCAAGCTTCAAAGCGACGCAGGAAAAATTCAAACGCGAACGTGAAGAGTACTTCACGACCACGCTGGAAAACGCCCGCCTCGGTGACGGCTCGCGCCGCGCCCTTGAGCGCACCCCCTCATGGCCCTAGCGCGTCCGAGATTGCGCGCAGCGATCAGAAAAGCCCGGAGATTGCTCCGGGCTTTTCCTTAGGTCAGATCAATCGCGCTGAGCTACCAATAGGGGCGATAATAGCGGTGCCGCCAGTACGGTCCGCCATAAGGTCCGCCGTAATACGCGTAGCCCGGGCCATAATAGGCTGGCCCATAGTACGGACCATATCCGTAGCCATAGCCAGGACCGTAATAGCCGTAGGCGCCGAGCGCGCCAGCGGTGATTGCCCCGGCGGCGAGGCCGAAGGCCAGTCCGGGTCCAATTCCGTGTCCAAACCCACGCGCCTCGGCCGGCGCTGTCATGACGGTGGTTGCGCCAACCGCTGCAACCGTCGCCAATACTGCCAGTGTCTTCTTCATGCGCGTTCCTCCTTTGCACACCCGAATGCCAACGCGACCCGAACGCGATGGTTGCGGCGGGAACTCAAGATGAAATTTAGGTTAGGCGGGAACGAAAAGGAGCGGCCCGGCCGGACCGCTCCTTCGCTTCAATTCAATGTACGCGCTTATGGACAGGGGTGCCTTAAACCATCAAAGCCGAGATAGGTGCCGCTCGCCGGGTCGTACGAACGATAGCGCTGCGCACAATACGACGCATCGGGAACACCTACCGGCGCCGGCTCGACAATGGGACCCGGCTGCTCGAACGCGACGACAGGCCCGGTATCATAGGCGTAGCTGTCGCCATAATAGCCGGGGCCGTAAGCGTATTCGTCGCCGTAATAGTCGGGACCATAGCCATAACCGTAGTCACCCGCCGCGATCGTGGCGCCCGTGGCTACCGCACCAGCGGCGAACGCAGCGCCGCGGCCGAAGCCGCGATCGCGTCCACCGCGGAATTCGCCGCGTTGCGCAACTTGCGGAGCGCCTCGCGCGACTTGCGCGCTCCCGCGAGCGCCGACATGGGGTTGCGCACCGAAGTTGGACTGCACACGAGGACCGCCGCCCATCGGGGCGCGGCTCATGGCTCCAGCGGCGGCATGAGCGCCAGCCCGACCACCGTGCGCTTCCTGCGCGAACGCCGGAGTTGCGATCGCGATTGAAAGCGAGAGAGCCGTTGCTCCCAAAATACCAAATCTCGTCATATCTGTTTCTCCAGACTGTGAGTCAGACAAACATCGCCGCGACGCGATCGTTCCGATGCATCGCAAAATAGCGAGATCAGCGGATCCCACGGCTTCCTTGAAATCAAGAATTGAACGCTGCGCTGGTTCCGAGTTGGCAGCTTCCTGCTGCAGCGAAGGCCGGGAACAACGACGGCTCACTCCGGCAGAACGCGGAACAAGCGATATCGCGTCATCATGTGAAGGAAATTGAAGAGGGACTTGTTGTTCGGCATTTTTTTGAAGCGCGTCACGTAATCGCCGTGCGGCTTTCTCAGCCCGCGGCGTCCGTAAAGACCTTGCCTTGCTTGAAGTCGCTCACGATCTCGCCAACGGTGCTGCCGACAATGATCGCGGTTGGGATCGGCCAAACGAGATCCCGTGAACGCGACCAGCACGGACGGGCCTTTCGTGCCACCCAAAAGTCACGCAAAGGGCTGCACCCGCCTGGCGTTTGCTGCTATCTAATGCCCCATCGATGCCGAACCCGGCCAACATTCCCACAACGCTCCCAGGGAGATAACAAACATGCGATACCTTCATACCATGCTGCGCGTCCGCAATCTCGACACCGCACTCAAGTTCTATCGCGACGCGCTGGGATTAAAGGAAGTCCGCCGCGTCGATAACGAGAAGGCCAAATTCACTTTGGTGTTTTTGTGCGCGCCCGAGGATGAAGGCATTCTGGCCTCCTCGAAAGGACGCGGCGCGCCGCTGGTTGAACTCACCTACAACTGGGACGAGGAGAAATACGGCGAGGATCGTTACTTCGGTCACCTCGCCTATGAGGTCGACGATATCTATGCGACCTGCGATCGCCTGATGAAGCTTGGCATCACCATCAACCGACCGCCGCGTGACGGCCAGATGGCCTTTGTGCGCTCGCCGGATCTTCACTCGATCGAGCTTTTGCAAAAGGGCGACGCGAGGGCTCCGGCCGAACCGTGGTCGTCGATGCCTAATACCGGACATTGGTAAGGCAAGGCTCGAACTTGCTGCCATCACCGCCGGAACTTCACTCGTCAGCGCGCGTTGGCCGCGCATGGGGAGTTGAGGAGGTTACGATGGCGCGAGGACTCTTGCTCTGGCTTTTGGGTGTGCCTATTCCGGTGATTATTCTTCTGTGGTTGTTCTTCGGCCACTGACAGAACTCACGGACTTCGACAGAAAATCAGGCTCCGCTGGCCGCGGGGCCTGATTTTTTGCTTTTCGTATGGCGGCCATGCTGTCGGCGATTGCAGGAATTATTGAAAATTTTCCGCTGCTCGAGAATTTGCGCTATCACCCGCCGATAACAAGCGGGAGCAAAAAACTCGTGTCGAGCAACAACCAGGGCCAGATCACCATTTGGGGCCGCGCCAACTCCGTCAATGTTCAAAAGGTGCTTTGGTGCCTGCACGAACTCGATCTCGCCTTTGAGCGCATCGATGCCGGCATGGCTTTCGGCAAGAATCGCGAGCCGGACTATCTGGCGATGAACCCCAATGGGCGGGTGCCGACGCTGGTCGATGGCGATTACGTGCTGTGGGAATCCAATTCCATCATGCGCTACTTCGTCCTCGCCTATCGGCCGCAGTCCCCGATATATCCGCAGGATCCAAAACTGCGCGCCAGCGCCGACCGCTGGCTCGACTGGACTCTCTCGACGCTGCAACCGGTCGATCGTCCGGTGTTCTGGGCGCTGGTGCGAACGCCAGTCGAACAGCGCGACATGGTTGCGATCCAGAAGGATGCCGACGCCGAAGCGGCGCAGTGGCGTGTCGTCGACGCTTATCTTGCGACGCGCCGGTTCATCACCGGCGACGGATTCACCCTCGCTGACATCGCGCTCGGCGCCTATGCGCGGCGCTGGCTCGGCGTTGAGGGAATTGCCAAACCGACCTTTCCGCATCTCGAACGATGGTTCGCGGAGATTTCCACCCGGCCGGGTTTTGTGCGGTATATCGCGCCGCCGATGTCGTGAAGCGGCGACGATGAGCGCGAGCTATCTGACGAACTTGACACCGAACGAGTGGCCGCGCCGCCAGACCACATTACACTGGCGGCCGGTCTTGGCATCGCGCGAAAAGGCCAGCCGCACGCGGCCTGACAGCACGCTTGAATCCGACACCGTGATCTTCGCGCCGGTGGACGACATGTCATGCACAAAGCACGGGCGCGCCGCAAAGCCGCCCTCGAGCGTCACCCACGCCGGTTGCTGCACCGATCGGCGGACGTCACGTTTCTTGGCTGCGGGCACTATCTGTCGTTCCGATCTGCAATGATCTTTCAAGCCTTCCTATCGGAGGGGACTTTAAAAACTGTTGCAACATTCGAAGAGGCGCCTGCCTCGGCAGCAGAGGCGTATGCAATAAGAAGGCATCCGCGCTTGCCGGGGGGCGCAAACGCCACTATACGTTCGCGCGCCTGTTTCGGACGGAATCCCGTCCGGTCCGGTCCGGTGAACAGTTCCACGCCTAAGGCATTGATTCACCAGTTATATTTTGTTAGTTCAGGCGACGCAAGCGGTGCGACCGTCAGGTTTGGCCGCCGCCAAGCGCTTGCTCCCTTCGTCTATCGGTTAGGACGCCACCCTTTCACGGTGGAGAGAGCGGTTCGATTCCGCTAGGGAGCGCCAATTTGCCCGCCGTACTCGCCGCGGGCTAACGCGAATTTCCCTCCTGCGATTGGATCAGCCGTCGCGATATCCGGGACCCCAGTTGCCTGCACCGGCGAACCGTGATCCAGAATCGGCCATGGACAAAATCCAGCGCCTGCCGCCTTCCCTCACAGCGCTTGATGCGGCGCTCGTCGCTCTCCTCGACGGTCTCGAACCAGTCGCGGTCACTGAACTGCCGCCGCGCGAAGCGCTCGGCTGTGTCGCGGCCGAGATGGCAGTGGCTGGCGTGTATCCGGAACGTGATATCGCTTTGGTCGACGGATGGGCATTGCGCGCCAGCGATCTGGTCGGCGCCTCCGCCTACGCGCCGCTGCCGCTGACGACCGCGCCCTGCTGGGTCGAGGCCGGCGATCCCGTTCCCGACGGCTGCGACTGCGTCATTGATGCCGACGGTATCGACCGGTCGGGCCCCATCGCCCAGGTGTTGAGCGAAGCACACCCGGGACAAGGGGTTCGTCGGCGCGGCGACGATTTTGCGGACGGCTTCGTCCTTGCCTCCGGCAAGCATCTTCGACCGCTCGACATCCTGTTTGCGCGCGCCGCCGGACTCAAAACGATGAAGGTGCGACGGCCGAGGCTGCGCCTGGTCAACGTGCCCGCAACCAACGGCGATATTGAAACGGCAGAGCTCATTCAGCAAAGCGCGCGATGTGCCGGCGCCGATGTGACATTTGCCGAGGCGCGCTCGCGCGATCCCGCCGCGATCGCTGCCGAGCTCGAAACGGCCGCCTGCGATCTTTTGATCACGATCGGCGGCTCCGGCGTCGGCCGCACCGACGCGGCCGTGCTTGGGATCGGGGAGCGCGGCCACGTCACCGCACACGGTCTTGCTTTACGGCCCGGCGTGACCACGGCGATTGGCAGGGTCGAAGGGACACCGGTCATCGCGCTGTCGGGTTCGCCTGCCAGCGCCATGGCCGCGTGGTGGACGCTGGGTCTTCCTGTCCTGGATCGATTGTCCGGACAGCAGCCTTGCCCAGCTGTCTTCCTTCCGTTGGCCCGCAAGCTTGCTTCCAGCGTTGGGATCGCTGAAATCGCTCTTCTCGAACGGAACAACGAGCGTTGGGTGCCGCTCGCACTGGGGGATCTCTCCCTTCAGGCCATTATGAAGGCCAGCGCGTGGCTGACGATTGCGGGAAACAGCGAGGGATTCGCGGCGGGAACGCCGGTCGGTGCCTATATGTTACGATAACGCAGCAGGCACCGACATGACCGAGACATCCTTACCAAAGGGCCGAAGCAGTATCGATCAGGATCAATTCCTCACGATTTTGTCGCGTGAGGAGGCACTTGAGCGCTTCGAAGCCGCATTGTTTCCCCGCGAGCTTTCCGTCGAGCAGAGAAAGCTTGCGGAAGCTGTCGGTTGCGTGTTGGCGAGCGATGTCGTCTCGCCAATCGACGTGCCACCATTCGATCGCTCAAACGTCGATGGGTTCGCAGTGCGCTCGACCGATCTCGCTTCGGCCGCGGAATTTGCGCCTGTGCATCTCATGTTGAACGACGAAGTCATTGCGTGCGGCACGGCGCCTACTCGTCCGGTCTTGTCCGAAACGGCGACGCCGATTGCGACCGGTGGACCGATTCCGCGTGGCGCCGATGCCGTCGTGATGGTCGAGCACACGCAGCCTTCGGGGGTTCGCGCGATCGAGGTTCGCCGCGCGGCTTCGCCGGGGCAATTCGTGTCCTTTGCCGGCTCTGACATCGCGCGGGGCGAAGCGCTGTTGCGGGCCGGCACGGTGATCGGCTCGCGGGAAATCGGCATGCTCGCCGCATGCGGAATTGCCGAAGTCAGCGTTGCCCGCAGCGTCCGCGTCGCGGTGATCTCGACCGGTGACGAACTGGTGCAACCGGGCGAGCTTCTGCGGCCGGCTGCGATCTACGACAGCAATGGCGCCATCGTCGCCGCTGCAATCAACGAGAATGGCGGCAGGGCCGCGTTCTGGGGCGCCATCCCCGACGACGAGACACAGCTTGAAGCAACGATGCGCCGGGCGCTTGCCGAAAGCGACATGGTGGTGCTGTCGGGCGGGACGTCTAAGGGAGCCGGCGACGTCTCCCATCGCATTATCGCGCGGCTCGGTCAGCCCGGGATCATCTGCCATGGCGTGGCGCTGAAACCCGGCAAGCCGCTTTGCCTCGCCGTATGTAATGGCAAGCCGGTGGTGATCCTGCCGGGCTTTCCGACCTCCGCGATGTTCACCTTTCACGACATGATCGTGCCGGTGCTTCGGCGCATGGCCGGCCTCCCACCACGTTCGGATGCTGCGGTGGCGGCGAAGGTGCCGGTCCGGATTGCGTCCGAACTCGGACGCACCGAGTTCGTCATGGTTTCGCTGGTCGAAGGCACGGACGGGTTGATCGCCTATCCGTCCGGCAAGGGATCGGGCGCAATCACGTCCTTCTCGCAGGCCGACGGCTTCCTGAAGATCGACGCGCTGGCCGACCAGATGCCCGCCGGCAGCGAAGCCAAAGTGACATTGTTCACGCCGCACGTACGCGTGCCTGATCTCGTCATCGTCGGCAGCCATTGCACAGGCCTCGACCTGGTGACAGCGCCGCTGGCGCATAGCGGTCTCACCGTGCGTTCGATTGCGGTTGGCAGCCTCGGCGGACTGGCGGCGGCCAAGCGTGGCGAATGCGACCTCGCGCCGATCCACCTGTTCGACGACAAGACCGAAACCTACAACACGCCTTTCCTGAGCGAAGGCCTCGAACTGGTGCCAGGCTGGCGCCGGATGCAGGGGATCGTCTTCAAAAAGGACGACAAGCGCTTTGAAGGGTTGAGCGCCGAACACGCGGTGCGCGCGGCGGTTGCCGATCCTGCCATCATCATGGTCAATCGCAATCAGGGCGCAGGCACGCGCATCCTGATCGACCGCCTGCTCGGCGGGGCGCGGCCTGACGGATACTGGAACCAGCCTCGCTCGCATAACGCAGTCGCCGCCGCCGTGACGCAGGGACGCGCCGATTGGGGCATGACCATCGCGCCGGTCGCGCGCGCATCGAACCTCGGCTTTATTCCTTTTGCCGAAGAACATTACGATTTTGCGCTGGTCGCGGCGCGCAAAAACCGCCCGGCGGTGCGGGCATTCCTCGACGCACTTGCCTCGGACGACGCTCGCGCGGCTCTGGACAAGGCCGGTTTCAGGCCGGCATGAGCGCCCGGCTCACACTCACAGCGTCATCTGAAGGCTGAGCAGATAGGTCCGCGGCGTCCCGAGATAGGCCGTGTTGGCGCCAGGGCTTCCGACGATATTGCCGTCGGCGATCGACGAATAATAGAACGTGTTGCCGATATTCAGCACTTGAAGGCGTGCCGTTACGATGTGCTTGTCAACCGTCTTCGTAAATCGGATTCCCGCATCGAACGTCGCATAAGACGGTGCGAAGGAATTGTTCAGGTTCGTCGCCGCCCGTTCGCCTTCCGCATGAACGCCGCCCGTCAGCGCAAAGCCCATCCAGGCCGCCGGGTGATAGTCGAAGATCATGTCGGTCTTGAAGAGCGGTACGCCGACCACCAGTCGTCCGTCGGTCGCAGCGACGCCAGTATTGATCAGTCTGGCGTCGATATAGGTGGTGCCGCCGAACACCGTGAGATCCGAGTATATGTCGCCCTGCAGAAACAGTTCGGCGCCGTCGTTCCGCTGCGTGCCGACAACCTGAAAGACGTTCGTGGCGGCGATGGTTTCCGCCAGCGGTCGGGTCATGTGGAACAACGCAAAGGTGGCAAGCAGCCGTGGCGTGACCTGGTACTTCACACCGACTTCATATTCCTGATCTTTGTAAGGCGTGAGGAACTGATTTTGATTAACGGTCCCGGTCGGTGCCTGATCGCTCTGTTCGACACTGTTAGCCCAGGTCGCATAGGCCATGATCTTCTCGACCGGCTTGTACATCAAACTGACCGTGGGGCTAACGACGGCATCGGCCGAATTTTCACTCGTCGTGACGCCGGCAACATTCCAGCTCTGTGAATGCAGGAAGGACGTGCTCAGCACGCTCTGCAAGGCCCACTGGTCATTGAAATGGAATGTGTCCGCCGTGACGATCGTCTGGTTGGACAGAATTGCGGATTTGAACTGGCCACCGTTGAATGGAATAGGCGGCAATGCGAAGACGGCTGGATCGGCAAGGTTCGAACTGCCAAGATTCTGCGCGATCGAGTTCCTGTAGGAATATTGACCATTGAAGAAGCCGTTGGTTCCGATCGACACTTCATTCAGAAACCCGAACAGACCGAAGCGTCCATTCAGCGAAGCCGTGTTGCTCGCGATGGTGAAGTGCGGAACGGCATTGAAATTCTTGGTGACCGTGAAATTTCCGTTGTTGTCGACAAAGGTATTGGTGATGCCGAACAGGTTGCGAACGGCATCCTGATAGAGCCCGCCGATCTCGAAATTCCAGTCGTTGTTGAATTCATGCTTGAGCTTGACGAGACCGGTATTGGTGGTGAGGTCCGTGCCCGCGCCCGGCTGTCCCAGGCCCAACCTGGTCGGATCGACCGCCGCCGGCAGCACGATGTTCGGCTTGCCGAAATAGACGATGCTCCCCGGCAGGCCCGTGGTGTTGGTTTCGTAGTGGCTGAAATTTGTTTCGATAACGGTACGATTGCCAAGATAGAAATCCAGCGCGCCACTCGCCAGCGTCCGATTGCTCGAGCTCTCGGGCGCCCAGCTCTCGCCCTGGCCATGAACGACGTTGAAGCGGTAGCCCACCTTGCCGTCAGGCGTGCGCCCGCCGACATCCATATTCTCGGTGAAAATCGAATTCGAATCGAAGCCTTCCGTAAAGCTGGCATAGGGCGTGTCAGTCGGCCGCTTCAGAACGTAGTTGAACACGCCCGCCGGCGTGGCGGGCCCATAAAGCGATCCAGCCAGACCGTTGAGCACCTGGATGCCGGCAAGATTCTCGGTGGGAATGGCCGTCGTGCCGATGACACTGAGCCCGTCCATTCGCGTGTTCTGCACGACCGTGCCCTGGAAGCCGCGCGATTGCGGGCGCGAGACTTCGTAGCCCTGCTGGTTTCGGATCTCGACCGACGGAAGATATCGCAGCGTGTCGTTGACCGTCTTCAGCTGCAGGTTTTCCATGAAGTCCTGAGAGATCGGCGTCACGGAAAATGGCGTATCGAGCAGACTGCGATTTCCGAGCGGCCCCAGGTTCACGGCGCCGATGTTGTAATTGGGATTCGTTGCCGGGTTGTGCGGTCCCGTAGCTGTCTGCGCGGGCGTTCCGGCAGCCGGCGACGGCGGAGCCGATTGACGCGCTGTTTGCTTCTTCTTCTTCGAAGCATTGTTTTGCCGAGCGGTCGTATTCTGACCTTGCCGTTTGGCGGTCGGCGGCTTTGAAGGTTCGATCACGACCGACGGGAGAGGCGTCTGCTGAGCCCGGGCGACTTCAACACCTTCGCAAGCCGCGCCCGCCAGCAAGATGCTGGTTACTACCGCGTACCTCATTTTTAGCCCCCGCTAATTTCTCTCCTGGGGCCACGGAGGACCGAGGGAGACTTATCGTTGTTTTATTGAAATGTAGCGACCTTTCCCGGCTAAGCGGTGCCTTTTCTGCAACACGGTCTATACTGAATTCGACTAGCGAATTGATCGAAAATTCTAATGAGGTAATTGGGATGCCAAATCGAAACGACGATCAAACAGCTCGCATTTGGGCCCGCATCGCAAGCCTCACCGTCGCCGCGATGATCGTCGCCACCCCGGTTCGCGCGGACACATTCAAGCTGATGGCCGCGGGCAGCCTCCGCGCAGCAATGATCGATCTCCTGCAACATTTCCCACGACAATCAGACACGGTCGATACCCCGGAATTCGGCTCCTCAGGTCTGTTGCGACAGAAGATCGAAAGCGGTGCGGCTGTCGACGTATTTGCCTCAGCGGATGTGGAACAGCCGCGCAAACTAGCGGCGGGTCATCCGGAACGTTCAGTCATTCTTTTCGCACGCAACAGCCTCTGCGCGCTTTCCCGTCCGAACCTGGGATTAGATCAGGCCAATTTCCTCGACAAGCTTCTGGACCCGGCCGTGCGAATTGCGACGTCGACGCCGGGTTCCGATCCGCTCGGAACGTACAGCTTCGAGGTGTTCGCACGGGCCGAGACGCTCAAAGCTGGCGCGCGCGCGACACTGGAAGCGAAGGCAAAGAAGCTGGTCGGCGGTGGCGAGAAAACCCCGCCTCTGGTGCAGGGCAAGGGAGCTATCGAAGGAATCTTCCTGTCAGATGCGGCAGACCTCATGCTCATCTACTGCAGCGCTATTCCCGCGATTCAAAAAGAGGTGCCTACCCTCACCTCCATCAAATTACCTCCGGCAATGGCGGTCGAGCCTGTGGACGGCTTGATTATCCTGGACAGCAAGCCTGTCGCGTTACGCTTCGTCACGTTCCTGATGTCCGAGGAAGGACAGGCGATCGTGCGAAGCCACGGTCTCGAGCCGATCGCATCGGTTGAACCCCGCCGCCCGTAGGACCGCTGGCGCGTCATTCCGCCGCCGTTCGCATTTCAATTCGCTCGGCACGCACCGCGCAGAATTTGAACTCCGGGATTTTGCCGAACGGATCGAGCGCCGGGTTGGTCAAGAGATTCGCGGCCGCCTCCGCGTAACAGAACGGCATGAACACCATGTTTTCCGGCACGTCACGGTCGGCGCGCACCTTGACCTCGACCGCGCCGCGGCGAGTCTCAAGACGAATGAAGTCGCCGGGGCTGAGCTTCTTCTTGCGCATGTCCTTCGGCGACATGAAGGCGACGGCTTCCGGCTCGATCTGGTCGAGCACCTGCGCGCGGCGCGTCATCGAGCCGGTGTGCCAGTGCTCGAGCACGCGGCCGGTCGAAAGCACCATCGGATATTCGTCGTCGGGAAGTTCGTCCGGCGGGATGACCTTGGCCGGCACGATCTTGCCGCGGCCGCTTTCGGTCGGATAACCGGTCGTGAAGATGATCTCGTTGCCGGGCTGGTCCGGACCGTCGACCGGATAGGTCACTGCGCCTTCGCGCACCAGGCGCTCCCAGGTGATGTTGTTGAGCGACGGCATCAGCTGCGCCATCTCGGTGAACACCTCGCCGGGACCATCGTAGTTCCAGGGAAGCCCCATTCGCTTGCCGATCTCCTGGATGATCCAGAGATCCTGCCGCGCATCGCCCGGCGGCTTGATCACCTCACGTGCCAGTTGCACGCGGCGATCGGTGTTGGTGAAGGAACCGGATTTTTCCGCAAAGGCCGAAGCCGGCAGGATGACGTCGGCGTGGAACGCCGTCTCGGTGACGAACAGGTCCTGCACCACGAGATGATCGAGCTTGGCAAGCGCCTCGCGCGCGTGCTGCAAGTCGGGGTCCGACATCGCCGGGTTTTCGCCCTCGACATACATGCCATGAATTGTGCCGGCGTGAATCGCATTCATGATCTCGACGACAGTCAGCCCGCGCTCGGGATCGAGCTCCTGCCCCCACAGCTTTTCGAACGCACCGCGCATGTCGTCGCGACCGACGGGCTGGTAGTCCGGGAAGAACATCGGGATCAGACCGGCGTCGGACGCGCCTTGCACGTTGTTCTGTCCACGCAGCGGATGCAGGCCGGTGCCGGGACGGCCGACCTGCCCTGTGATCAGGGCGAGTGCGATCAGGCAGCGCGCATTGTCGGTGCCGTGCACATGCTGGCTGATGCCCATGCCCCAGAAGATGATCGAAGATTTCGCACGCGCATAGTTGCGGGCAACTTCGCGCAAGGTTTCGGCCGGGATGCCGCAGATCGGCGCCATCCGTTCCGGCGTGAACTCCGTGATCTTGGCCTTCAGGTCGTCATAGCCCTCGGTGTAGCCGGCGATATATTGCTCGTCGGTCAGCCCTTCCGTGATGATGGTGTGGATCATGGCGTTCAGCATCGCAACGTCGCTGCCGGGCTTGAAAGCAAGATGCTGGGTAGCGTGGCGCGACAGCGTCTGCCGCCGCGGATCCATCACGTAGAGTTTGGCGCCACGTTTGGCGGCGTTCTTGATGAACGTGGCGGCAACCGGATGGTTGACCGTCGGATTGGCGCCGATCACCCAGATCACTTCGGCATCCTCAGCCGCTGCAAACGGTGCTGACACAGCGCCCGAACTCAAGCCTTCGAACAGCGCCGCCACCGACGAGGCATGGCAAAGCCGGGTGCAATGGTCGACATTGTTGGAGCCGAAACCTGTGCGCACCAGCTTCTGGAACAGATAGGCCTCTTCGTTCGAGCCCTTGGCCGAGCCAAAGCCGGCCAGCGCTTTGGCGCCCTTCTCGTCCCGGATTTTGACGAGCCCCTTTGCGGCAATGTCGAGCGCCTCTTCCCAGGACGCTTCGCGGAAATGCGTGTAGGGATTTGCCGGATCGACTTGGTCGTTGGCGTCCTTCTTGACGCCCGGGAGGCGCACCAGCGGCTTGGTCAAACGGTTGGGATGATGGATATAGTCGAAGCCGAAGCGGCCTTTGACACAGAGCCGGTTGTGATTGGCCGGGCCGTCCCGCCCCTCGGCATAAATGATCTTCTCGTCCTTGACCTGATAGGTGACCTGACAGCCGACGCCGCAATAGGGACACAGCGAGTCGACCTTCCGGTCGGGATAGGTGACCCTGGTCTGCTTCTCGTCGAGCATGACCGATGGCATCAGCGCGCCGGTCGGGCAGGCCTGGACGCACTCGCCGCAGGCGACGCAGGTTGACTCTCCCATTGGATCGTCGAAATCGAACACGATCTTCGCATCGTGATTGCGGTACGCCATGCCGATGACGTCGTTCACCTGAACTTCGCGGCAGGCGCGCACGCATAGACCGCACTGGATGCAGGCATCGAGATTGACGCGCATGGCGGGATGGCTGGCATCGCCCTCCCAGCGCTCGGCCGCAGGAAAACGGCTTTCCGTCACGCCGACCTTTTCGGCCCAGTGCCAGAATTTCGATTCCGGATCGTGGGAGGTCTCGCGTGCCGGCTGGTCGGCAACCAAAAGCTCCATCACCATCTTCTGCGCGGCGACGGCGCGGTCGCTTGCGGACTTCACCTTCATGCCGACGCTCGGCGTCCGCTTGCAAGACGCCGCAAGAACGCGCTCGCCCTCGATCTCGACCATGCAGGCGCGGCAATTGCCGTCGGGCCGATAATCCGGCTCCGGCGAATAACACAGATGCGGAATTTCGCGGCCCTGACGTTTGGCAACCTGCCAGATCGTTTCGCCGGCACGGGCCTCGACCTGCCGACCATCCAACTCGAACGCGATGGTCTGCGGTCCGCTCCCCTTCCCTCCGACCGTGCCGACGGGTTCGCTATGGGTGACGGTCACGCGGCCATCCGGCTCGTTCTTGCCGCCGGCTGCGCCTTTGGCGTCGTGGCCATAACCTTGTGGCGAAGATTTTTTGTCGTTGCTCATGCGAAAACCTCGTCGAAAACCGCTCTCGGGCTACTCGGCAGCTTCCTTTGGCTGAAACTCGTCGGGAAAATATTTAATCACTGAGGTCAGTGGATTCGAGGCCGCCTGCCCGAGCCCGCAGATCGACGCATCGCGCATCGCCTGGCTCAGTTGGCCGAGCAGTTCCTTGTTCCAGACGGGTTGTTGCATGAGCAGCGCCGCCTTCTCGGTTCCGGCGCGACAAGGCGTGCACTGGCCGCAGCTCTCGTCCTCGAAGAATTTCATCAGGTTCAACGCCGCATCACGAACATCGTCGACTTGCGACAAAATGACGACCGCGGCCGAGCCGATGAAGCAGCCGTATTTCTCCAGCGTGCCGAAATCGAGCGGGATGTCACCCATCGACGCCGGCAGGATTCCGCCGGAAGCCCCGCCCGGAAGATAAGCGTGGAAGGTGTGGCCGTCCGCCATGCCGCCGCAGAACTCGTCGATCAGTTCGCGCACGGTGATGCCGGCCGGCGCGAGTTTCACGCCGGGATTTTTCACCCGCCCCGAGACCGAGAAGCTGCGAAGTCCCTGGCGCTCGTTCCGTCCATGGCTCTTCCACCAGCTGGCGCCCTTCTCGACGATGTCGCGCACCCACCACAGTGTTTCGATGTTGTTGATCAGTGTCGGCAGGCCGAACAGCCCGACCTGGAAGGGATAAGGCGGCTTGTGCCGTGGCAGGCCACGCTTGCCCTCGATGCTTTCGAGCAGCGAGGATTCTTCGCCGCAAATATACGCGCCCGCACCGCGGCGCATCAGCAGCTTTGGACCACCGGGCGGCAGCTTTGCGATCTCGCGCTCGAGAATTTCGCGGCAGGCCGGATATTCATCGCGAATGTAGATGTAGACCTCGGCCGCCTGCACCACATGCGCGCCGATCAGCGTTCCCTCGATGAACCGATGCGGATCGTTTTCCAGATAGTAGCGATCCTTGAAGGTGCCGGGCTCGCCCTCGTCGCCGTTGACCGCCATCAGCCGCGGGCCGGGTTCGCCGAGCACGGCGCGCCATTTGCGCCCCGTGGGAAAGCCGGCGCCGCCAAGACCGCGCAAGGACGCATCGTCGAGCGCCTTCAGCAGCTCTTCTTTCGGTAAATCGCCGGAGCGGACTCGCGCGAGCAACTTGTAGCCGCCGTCGGCAACGTAGGCGTCGTACCCGATATAGTCAGGCAGGTGAGCGTGCGTGTCGCCGCTGTTTGCGGTGGCCAGGACGCTGAAAACGGCGGCATGATCGACAAAGTTGTGGCCAACTTCCGCTGTTGGCGCGGTATCGCAGCGTCCTACGCAGGGCACTCTGACGACACGGATACCCGGCCCGGCATGGCTCTGCAGATCCTTCAGCAGCTTTTCGCCGCCCAGCATCGCGCAGGTCAGCGAATCGCAGACCCGGATGGTCAATGGCGGGATGTTCGGCTCGCCTTCCTTGACGATGTCGAAATGGGCGTAGAACGTTGCGGTCTCGAATACCTCGGCGAAGGCGAGCTTCATCTCATCGGCCAGAGCGGCGAGATGGGCCGCCGAAATCTGGTGGTACCTGTCCTGAATCAGATGCAGGTACTCGATCAGCATGTCGCGCCGCCGCGGCCGATCGCCGAGCAACGCCTGTACTTCGTCGAGAGCTCCCGGATCGACCTGACGGCCCTTCGGGGTCGCCTTGGCGCGCTTTCGTCCCTGACCCGGGTGTTCGAAGGCACGGACTTTGTGAACGTCAGTTTTATGAGGGTCTTGGCTCATACAGACCTGCTTCCGCCGATATTTTCGCCCAGCAAGAACCTTAGTCGCTGGTATGCCAGAGGCAAGTCAATTTAGAACGTATCTAGAACAAGACAAATTAGCCTTTCCGACAATCGCTTGACGGCTGGAACCGACTTCAATCCTGAGCAGCTGAGCTTTCAGCCTTTTCGATCAAGAAAACGATTCGCGTATCACCGCGCTCGGTAATTTCAACTTTATCGCCGGTCTCGCGGATCAGGTTCGGAATATCGATCGCCGACAACGGATCGGTGCAGTGCACTTCAAGGAAGTTGCCCGGCAAGACCGACTTGAGCGCCTTGCGCGTCTTGAGCGCTGGCAACGGACATTTGAGACCGGTGAGATCGAGCTTGGTCGTGGTCATGGAGCAAGGTCTTACAACAGACCGGCGTAACCAAGGAAGCCGATGCTGTCGCCCGGCCCGACCTCGACGACGGATTCGCCGAGTTCGGCGAGACCATCGGTCTCGACCAGCGACGACAACAGGCCGGCACCCTCGCGCGGAAATTTGATCGCCTCCAGCGCGCCGTCGCTCGCTTTTCGCAGCATGACGCGGACATATTCGCGGCGGCCGCTTTTCTTCTTGTACTTGAAAGCGGCCTTGACCTGCATCGGTATCAGCGGCTCGGGTTTCGCGCCTGAGAGCGCCAGTACCGCGGGCCGAACGACGTGGACGAAGGTGACGAAGCTCGCGACCGGATTGCCGGGAAGCCCGATCAGCGGCGTGCCGTCGATGACGCCCATCGCCACCGGCCGGCCGGGCTTGATCGCCATTCGCCAGAGCACCAGCGTCCCCGCGCCCTCGATGCCCGCCTTCACGTGATCCTCCTCGCCGGTAGAGACACCACCGGTCGTGAGAATGAGATCGTGTTGTCCGGCGGCTTGCTTCAGCGCACCCGTCAACGACACCCGTTCATCACGCAGGATGCCGAGATCGCTGATCTCGCAGCCAAGCCTTCGCAGCATCGCCATTAGCATGAATCGGTTGGAATCGAACAACTGGGCGGCCGCGCGCGTCGTTCCCGGCGAGGCAAGCTCGTCGCCGGTCGAAAAGACCGCAACGCGAAGGCGCCGCACCACGTCAAGCCGGGTCAGTCCAAAAGCCGCGGCCAGTGCGACGTCCTGAGGGCGCATCCTTTGGCCGGCCTTGAGAGCAACGTGGCCATAAGGAATGTCTTCGCCGGCGGGACGTACGTTGGCGCCCGCTTTCAAGCCAGCAGGCAATACGACCCGGCCCGCCTCATCGATCCGCACATCTTCCTGCATGAACACCGTGTCGGTGCCCTCTGGCATCGGAGCGCCGGTGAAGATTCGTACGGCATGGCTGGGTTGAGCGGGTTCTGCGGGTGCACCAGCCTGGACACGCCCGTTGACCGGAAATGCCTGTTCACGGTCGCGCGGCAGTTCTCCGCTGCCCACGGCATACCCATCGACGGCAGAATTCGTGAAAGGCGGCAGCGGCAAGGGGGCGGCAAGGTCGCGCGCAAGAATCCGCCCGTCGGCTTCGAGCAGCGGAACGGCCTCCGCCTCGCCCACGGCCTTGACGCGTGAAGCGATGATGCCGACCGCTTCGTCGACCGACATCATCGGGCCGCCGAAGGCAAAGCAGTCGTCAGAGAGTTGCGCCATCCCTAAGGAACCAAGCCTAGTGCATTATCCATCGTGCTTTATATCTAGGTCCGAAAGGATGCGAATGTTAGAATTGGACCACCAGCCATGAAAATCGAGAAAACCCCCGCCCCTCTGATCGTCCCGAATCCGGACGATCCGCGGCTCACCGAGCGGGTGGCAGGTATCGATCAGACCGGATCCAAAATCGAGGTAAGGGTGCCGGTCGAGCGGCCGTTGACGCTGTACCTGAACGCGCAGGAGATCGTCACGATGATGACGATCAACGACTACCCCGAATATCTTGCGCTCGGCTACCTGTTGAACCAGAACATGCTCAAATACGACGACGTCGTTACGGAGGTCGAATATGACGACGACCTGCAGGTCGTGGTCGTGCGTACCGAGCACCACACCAATTTCGAAGCCAAATTAAAGAAGCGCACGCAGACGTCCGGCTGCGCACAGGGCACGGCGTTCGGCGACTTGCTTGAAGCTTTCGAGAAAGTGTCGTTGCCCAAGGCCGAGCTTCGCACCTCGTGGCTGTACGAGATGACGCGCGCGATCAACACCATGCCGTCACTCTATCTCGAAGCCGGCGCGATCCATGGCTGCGTGCTCTGCAAGGAGGGCACGCCCGTCTGCTACACCGAGGACGTCGGCCGCCATAACGCCGTCGACAAGATTGCGGGCTGGATTTACAGCCACGGCGTCGATCCCACCGACAAGATCCTCTACACGACAGGGCGGCTTACCTCGGAAATGGTCATCAAGACGGTGCGGATGGGAATCCCCATTCTCGTCTCTCGCTCTGGATTCACCGCCTGGGGCGTCGAACTGGCGCGGCAAGTCGGGTTGACGCTGATCGGACGAACACGTGGCAAGCGCTTTATTGCGCTGTCCGGTGAAGACCGCATCGTCTACGACCAGAATCTCGAATATGTCGAAGAGGACTCGGCGCGGCACCGGCGCAAGGGTGAAAGCGGCGACGACTAAACCGGCCGATGTGGTGATCCTGTCGGCCACCGGTTTCTTCCTTGGGCCGCTCGTGTACTACGGTCACGAAAAAGCGTGGGAATATCTGGCAGGCGAATCCGTTGCGAATGCCGCGCCCGCAGGAGAGATCGCCCTGCTCCCGGCGCCCGCCTGAACATTCAGCCAAGATATTGATTTATCTGGAAAGCGATGGTCCTGTAGCCGGCGAATATCCGCATCCGCACGGGGATCATCAGTTTGCCGGAGGCCTCACGAGCGCGCCGCCTGGACAGCTTCAGACGTCTGCTGGCCCATATCAACGCGCGTATCCTGCCCGACGTCGGCTTCGTATTGTGGGACGGATCCACAGTCCCGGCCGATCTCGCCGCCGACGCGCTTGCCTTCGTCATCGCCGACGAGGGCGCCATTGCCGCCATGATCCGCCGGCCCAACGTCGACACGTTTCTCAATCTCTGGGTAGCGTCACGGTTTGACCTCCGCAACGGATCGTTTTTCGATCTCGCCGCGCGACGGCCGAAGACGCGCAGCAGAGACCTGATGAAATCATTCGACAAGCGCCTCGCGCTTGCGACACTGGGAAGATTTCTGTTCATCCCGCGCGGCAGACCATGGCCGCTGGAGGCCGTCCGCAAGGCGCGCAGCGGAGGCTCCGAGGCCGCCAACAAGGAGAACGTCCATTACCACTACGACGTCTCCAACCGGTTTTACGAACTCTTCCTCGATCCGGCGATGGTTTACTCCTGCGCCTATTTCAGGGACTGGAACAACGATCTTGCGACCGCGCAGGCCGACAAGCTCGACATGATCTGCCGCAAGCTGCGGCTGAAGTCTGGTGAAACCTTGCTTGATATCGGCTGCGGCTGGGGCGCCCTCGTTTGTCACGCAGCCGAACATTATGGCGTTCACGCCCATGGCGTGACGCTGGCAGAAGAGCAGCTCGCCTACGCCAGGGAAAAGGTCGCACAGCTTGGGCTCGGCGACCGGGTGACGCTGGAGCTGCGCGATTATTCGCGCCTTGAAGGCAGCTTCGACAAGATCGCTTCGATCGGCATGTTCGAACATGTCGGCATCGCCAACCATCCGGCCTACTTCGAGACGATCAATCGCCTACTCAAGCCGGGCGGCCTGTACCTTCACCATGCGATCGCGCTGCGCTCGAAGAGCTTTGAGCGCTTTCGCCGCCGCCGGCGCGACGCGGCGGCAGCCACCGCGATCGGCCGCTATATCTTTCCGGGCGGCGAACTGGATCACGTTGGCATGTCGATTGCCAATCTCGAGCGACATAACTTCGAGGTGCATGACGTCGAAGGCTGGCGCGAACACTATATGCACACCACACGCAACTGGCACGATCGGTTGTCGGCCAACCGTGAAGCGGCCGAGCGCGAAGTTGGACGCGAAAAGACCAGGCTTTGGATCGCTTACCTCGCCGTCGTCTCGATCGCGTTTGCGCAAGGCACGGTCGGAATTTTCCAGACCCTGGCCTCGAAACGGGTTCGTGGTCCTTCAAATCTGCCGCCGACCCGCGCGGACCTCTACTCCTGAATCCGTCAATCCTCGGGACCTTCCCGCCTACTTTCCGGCGATGCGGTCAGCGAACTGCTGCGCTTCATCGACAAGCGAGGGATAGAACGCCTCCTTTGGGGCGTGCTGCACGAAGCAGGCGTGGTAATCCCTGTCCGCCCTTTCTTCCGCCTTGTCGTCGCTCGCCTCGGGCGTCTTCTTGCCTCGCGCGGCAGCCGCGGAAGCTCGCATCTTCTCGGCCTTTTGCTGCCATTGCGTCCAGATTGCCTGGCAGACCGCGATCTCGCCGACTTTGCTCTTCGGCTTCACGCTTCCGATATAGACCTTGCCGTCTTTGACCACCGTGACGATCAGCCAATAATCGAGATTGGGTCCGACATCCTGCGCCCAACCGCCCAGGACGGCACGGGCCAGCTCCACACCAGGCGGTGCTGCGATTTCGAGATTGGCATCTCGCGTATAGGAGGCGTCGGAGCCGACGGAAGACGTATAGAACTGATCGCTCTGCAACGCGGACGTCAGCTCCGCCGCTATGCGGCGAGACTTGTCTTTGTCCTTCGCGGCCGCCGCGAGCCATTTGTCGAGAAGGTAACGTGTCGTGACGACGAGCTGAGGACTGTCTTCCTTTTCGTCGAAATATTTCATGCCGTCCAGCATGCCGTATCCCACCTCGGCGTCGGTGAGGCTCTCCAGATTGATTTTGCCCGTGCTGGGAACTCCTTTGACCGAGACTTCGCCGACGATGCCGCGCAGCTTCTCTTCAAGGTCGGCGATCGCCTTGGTGTGCGCCGCGTCGATTTTGTCGCTATTCACTTTTGCCTTTTCCATCGCCTTGAACTGGGCGACGTATTTGTCGCGCGCGGCGAGATAGGCGTCCTCGGGGCTCGCCGCATGCGAGGCGCCGGCAAGAGACAAAGAAGCAACAAAGTTGACGCCAATCGCATTGCGCGGTCCTTTCGAAAGCGGGTTCGATCTGCCCGTCAGTAGATGTTATCGTTGAACACGTCGATATCGGCTGAAGGCTTGGCCGGGAACAGCCGTGCTGTCGAGGAGTCCTCGAGCGACCGCTGGCATTTCTTCTCGTCCGCTCCCTCCGGAAGCTTGCGCACTTTGGCGAAGGCATCGTCACGCCGATTGACGATCAACGTGGCGTGATCGCGCTCCAGCGTATCGGGGTTCTTGCCAGCTTCGTCGGCGCGGAAGATCCCGTCCTTGACCTTGCCGCTGATGTCATAGTCGCAGCCGGCCTTCCAGTTCTGCAAGCGCCACTTCCAGCCCTTGGCTCGAAGGTCGCCGTCGTCCGTGACCGTCACCGTCAGCACGGCGGTGTATCCAAACCAGGCGCCGGCAAACCCCTTGCGGTGTTCGTCAAAACCTTCGAGCAGCGCAATCCGCCCGCGTTGCAGCCGAAATACTCCGGTACGCCCGCCAGCCGTGTGATGCATGTCGGCTGTCAGCTTGAATGTGCCGGGATGCAAGGACAGTTCATATTGATCGGCTTGCGCGCCAACCCAATGCCGCTGGTCGTCGATGAGCGCCCGGCGCGTCGCGTCGTCGAGCCGCGGCAACAGTGCTTTCCAGGCGCGGTTGAGACGTTGATCATTTTCGGCAAGATCAGGGTCCGAACAAATCTCCTCGTCCGTTGCCGTATCGGGCCGCGTGCAATCGATGAAAGCCGGCTTTGTGAAGCTCGACTCGGTCTTGTCAATCGTCGCCGCAGCGTCTGGCTTGCCGCTCGCAAAGAAGCTTCCGGTGAGCTGATAGGGCGAACGGCAATGCGGTATCAAGGTCAGGAGATAAGAGCTGTCGTCCGGCACGACGCCAACGACCCGCAGCGTATCGCCCTGTCGCCGCAACTTGATTGTCGGAGGTAGCGATGGGTTGCCATTGGCGTCCTTGAGAGTGCTGATGTCCGGATGGTGTGCGGCGGCGTCTGCTTCCGGCAGTAAAGTGCCGGCAAGCCAGCCGCCTGCATCCGGCTTCAGAACCGCGCTCGCGCGGCAAGACCATTGGCGATTGTCGTCCGGCCCGTAAATCGAGGACGTGTCGATCTCAATGCGATAAGCGGCCTCGCCGGCCGGAATCACCGTGACGCTGCCGAACGCATCGACCCACTTGCCCCGAACGCCGGTGCGGCCAAAGCCGTCGGCGACTTCCCGCAACGTGGCGATGCGATTTCGCAGCGCGTCGTCGAACCGTTTCTGCAACTCGTTCTGATCGGACTGGAAAATCTCTCCGGCCGCTATGACGGCCATCTCGTTGAAGAACGCCTGGTCGCGCTTCAGCAGTGGCCGGACGTCGGCAGGCGCCTTCGACACTGCGGAACGGATCGCTTCATCAAGTTGCGCGGTAAGGACATCATAGCCGTTTGCCTTGCAGAAGCCGGTCTCGAGCGGCACGCTTTCTTTTGTGCCGCCACACAGCGGCATCAGCGTTGGTGCACGGCTTAGCGGCGCGTTATCGTCGTCGTCGGCTAAGGCCGCGGCGGGACCGAGAAACGTGACGACGAGGACAAGCGCAGCAAGGCGAAAAAGCACAGGCATCAGGGTTCAACGGCCGAAAATGGAAGGAGGATACTTTCGCTCATTGGTCTCGGGCGACCCGGATTCGGTTCAGGGATGCCACCCGCCGACTTCAGGAGGAAGCCGCGACGGTCCATTGGAGAGGCGCGCACTGCGTGAGGAAGGATTCAATCGCGGCGGGCGCACGAGACTCCGTCAGTAACAATATGAAATAATGCCGCGTCGGCGGAACTGGCTTGCCTGGCGGCGTGCCTATTGACTCCGGTTCCCGGCGTTCGCTACGCACGCCGACATTTGAAATTTCAAGGGCCGCGCGAACGGATGGCACTTCATTCCCGCAATCTGACAATCCTGGCTGCCCTGGCTCTGACCGGATGCGGCGGGATGTCGAATCTCTCCGTGCCGAACGTCAAGCAGCGAAATGATTTCAAGGGCAAGCCGGTGAGCGTGATCGTCACCCAGCTCGGCAATCCCGACTACCAGCAAACCATCTCGGGGCAGAAATTCTACATGTGGCGAATTGGCGTGCCGCCATATAATTGTCTGATCGCGGCCGGGATATCAGGCGATGTCGTCGATTCCTACAACGCAACCGGCGACACGCCCACCTGCTCGCCCTATCTTCCTCCTGCCGAAGCAGTCCCGGCTCAATAGCGACAGGCGAATTCACATAATGCATACCCATGGTCCAAAAGCTAACGGCGCACGGGTGCTGGCCGACCTCAACGCGCTTCGCGCCTTTGGCGCGTACAAGACCGGCGTGCACCGGCCGACCTTTTCCGAACCGCATCTGCAATCGTTAAACTGGCTGGCCGGAAAACTGCCGGAAGCCAATCTCGACGCCGAGATCGACGGCATCGGCAACGTGTTCGGGACCAGCGGCAAAGCTGGACCGAAGCTGCTCGCGGGCTCGCATCTGGAGAGCCAGAATTTCGCCGGCTGGCTCGATGGTCCGCTTGGTGTGGTCTATGCGCTTGAAGCGGCGCGCGTGATCAATCGTGATCCGGACATCAATGGCGCGGTGGAAGTCGCCTCGTGGTGCGACGAGGAAGGTCACTTCGGCCATTTCCTCGGCAGCCGCTCCTATGTCGGCGACGTCACCGAAGAAGATATCGACAGCGCGCGCGACCGCACCGAAGGCCGCGCCATGCGCGAGGCACTGCTAGCAGCCGGCTTTGCCGGCCGCCCGCGAAAGCTGGTGGAGCGCGGCCGGCACATCGGATATCTCGAGGCCCACATCGAACAGGGGCGGACCCTCGAGAGCTCCGGTCTCGGCATCGGGATTGTCACCTCGATCGTCGGCATCTGGCAATATCGGATCACCGTGACCGGCGAGCAAAATCACGCCGGCACCACGCGGATGCAGGACCGGAAGGATGCAGGCGTTGCTGCCGCGAAGCTGTGCGTCGCGATCGACGATCGCTTTCCGGCAAGCGCGGGCGCGCGAACCGTTTGGACCACCGGGCGCATCACGCTCGATCCCGGCGCTCCCAGCATTATTCCAGGCGGCGCCGAAGTGCTGTTCCAGATCCGAGACGACAATTCTGAAATTGTCGCGCGCCTCCAGGTGCTCCTTCAACAGCTCGGCGCTGAAATTTCCGCTGCCAGCGGATGTCGGATCGAGGTGAGATGCATCCGCACCGGCAAGCCTGCCCTGATGGAAAAAGGATTTCAGCGCGCCATCGAACAGGCGTCTGCAGTTTTCGCTGACGGAAAATCGATAGCCATGCCGAGCGGCGCCGGCCACGATGCCCAGCTTCTCGCCACCATCATGCCCGCTGGCATGCTGTTTGTGCCGTCGATTGGCGGCATCAGCCATCACTGGAGTGAGAACACTGGCGACGCCGATATCGTCAGGGGCGCCGAAGTGTTCGTCGAGGCTTGCCGGCGGCTGCTTTCGCCGAGCTGAATGATCGAGCCTTACTTTCCTTGCCAGCGCGGCGGGCGTTTTTCGGCGAAGGCTTTCGGGCCTTCGATGTAATCGGCCGATGTCAACATCTCGCGCACCGCCGGATACTCGCGCTGCGCGATCATGGCTTCAGGCAACGACACGTTCAGCCCGTCCATGACAGCCTGTTTCGACGCTCGGATCGACATCGGGCTGTTCTGGCAGATCAGATCGGCCCAGCGCTGCGCCGCGCGGAGCGCCTCGCCTGCCGGAACCACCTCATTGACAAAGCCAAGCTCAAAACCCTCGCGCGCGGAAACGTGCCGACCGGTCAGGATCATGCCCATCGCCCGTTTCAAACCGATCTGACGCGGCAGCCGTTGCAGGCCACCGGCCAAAGCCGCGAGCCCAACCCGCGGTTCCGGCAGTGCGAAGGTCGCATTTTCAGAGGCGATGATGAGATCGCACGCCAGAGCGACCTCGAAACCACCGCCCATCGCCACGCCATTGACGGCGGCGATGATCGGCTTGTCGCAGTGGAAGCGCAGCGTCAGTCCGCCGAAACCGCTCGAGTTCCAGCCACGCTCACCGCCCGCAGCCTGCCATTTCAGGTCATTGCCGGCGCAAAACGCCTTGTCACCCGCTCCGGTGACGATTGCGACCCATTGATCGGGATCGGCGGCAAAGGCATTGAACACGTCATGCAGTTCAAAATGGGCCGGCTTGTGCAGCGCATTCATGACGGCAGGACGATTGAGGGTCACAACCGTGATGTGACCCTCGTGTTTTACATTGACGAATTCATAGGTCACTGCGCCATCCCCTGTGTGATCGGACCACTCGCCGTGTATCGGCGCAAACATGGAACTGTATTTCATAGCCGCTTACTCCGGCTGATGAGCGTTCCCGCCTCCAAAGCCGAAACGCTCGGCTTGAGGTTACGCGAACCGATAACGGCAAGTCCATCGGTGATGGATGACCCGCGGAATCCGTCCGCGTACCTCCTATTCCGCGTACCTCGTATCTAGTCATCCGGTTTGCGGTCTGCATCGCGTCGAAAGCGCGCACTTGAAAACGCCGGAAAACGGATGGCCTGAATCGGTCGTCTTCGGTGCCTGCTCGTCTGCTCTTGGATGGCGCGTCGAAAGTCGACGCGAGGACTTGCTACTGCGGCTGAATAACGTTGCAGTTGGTGCGCCCCGACATCAGGCAGTCCTGCATTTTGCTGGCTGCGGTCAATTCGTGCGCCAGCCACAGTCCAACGACAAGAAGCACGACCGCAATCGCCAGCCCCGCCATTGCAGGCGCACGGTTCCCCTCAGATTCGGCGTCGTCAGATCCGCGCTTTTCCGGCCCGGTATTTTCAAGCCTGGTATTTTGCGGTTCAATCTTTCGAGGTTCGAGGTCGCTCATGATCGGACCTTCTTCTTTCTCGATCTTTATTTGCCTCAAGTCAGTCTGCGGCGTCCCCAGGGAATGGCAGCCCAAACCCGCTCGTGCAGATAATACCATGCAAGTTTTGTGATGATCTCCAAGCCTGCAATGGAGCCGGCAACCTCGACCCTTCCAGTGAAAAACCAACTGATCGCGAATGTGTCGAGCGTTCCAAGGGTTCGCCAGCTGATGGCCTTGAGGACGGACCTTGAATGTGTCTCTGCCCCGCGAAATGAAATCACCAGCACGCTCCCTTTATCATCGGTCTCAACCCTATCATGTGGCGACAGCGATCCGTCTTGCGGTGGTCATGCAACGAGAGCAAGGGCCCCGGCAAATAGAGAACTCATTGATTCGGCTATCTAATTATAGCCACCGAGGTGCTTTCGGCCGTCGTTGCGTTTACCGGGCAAGCAGTTGAATGGCTCGCGTCCGGAACGATATCAACGGATGAGGCCATGAAACGCCTACGGCGAAACGTGCGTAAGTCTGGCATAGAGAAAGGCGGAAAATGGCTTATTTGCCATCCTTGTGCCCAAACGTTCCTGATTTGACGTGGCCGGGGAAATTGAACCTTCGGGTGATCCTTTGATTCTGCCAGCGACGTCGCAGAAAACGACCGGCCCATGTGGCTGGCGGGTGTTGGAATAGAGCCAGTCAATGCTTCTCCTCGAATCCTTGCCCACAGTCATCGGAACGGCTGCCGTCGCACCGGCCCTGTTAATTCTGTGGCTCGTGGTCGCCGCCGGCGAGCGGCCGGGACCGCCGACCAAGATCTGGACGGCCTTTTTCCTCGGCGCGGCCAGCATTTCCCTGCTTGGGCTGATCCGCGCTCCCTTCATGTCGCTTTTTGCGTCGCCTGAAAATCCATGGCTGGCGCAAGCGCTGCATTCGCTTTTCGGCGTCGCGTTGCCCGAGGAGACGGTCAAGATTCTGGTCATCACGATCGTGTCGGTGTGGCGGAAGCCTTTCACCGATCCGATGGACACGGTGATCTACGGTGCGGCTGCAGGTCTTGGTTTCGCGGCTTACGAAAATCTCGCCTACCTCGTCCAGCACGCTGACATGTGGCAGTCGCTGGCAGCACTGCGCAGCATTTTGACGGTGCCGTTTCACGGCGCGCTCGGAATCATTGCCGGCGCCTACCTCGCAATCGCACGTTCGGGCACGGCGCTGGGCGCACACCGTCTCCACCGCGACTGGGCGCGCATCACTAGCCGCATCCTCGTGCTGGCGGGGCCGGTCGGTCTGCATGCGGCCTTCGATTTTCCATTGCTGGCATTGCAGAAAAACCCGGACATCGACGACACCAGCCGTCTTTTGCTGGGCGCAGCCAGCGTTCTGATCGGCTTTTCCTCGATTGCCTTTGCCGCGCGCCTCGTACGGCGGGTGGGCCGTCATCACGCCCCTAGAACCGACCTCGCGCGCGAGCGGCTCAGTCAGTTGCGGAGAATGTGGGCGTTGTTAGTGGTGGGCGGCGGCGCTGGATTCGCAGGGCTCGTCTTCGTTCTGACGTCGGTCCATCACTGGCTTGTGAACCCCGATCGCAACGTGACGCTTGTTCTCGTTCCGATCGGCTTTCTCTCTATTCTCGTTGGCTTGGCGTTGCTGGTCGTCACGACGGCCGTCTATTTTCTTGGCCGCGATCGCCTGCGGACCAACACATCATAGCCGTCGTGCGCAGCGTGGCGGTTCAAGAAGCCGCATCATTTGCGCCCGCGGGTTCGTCTGCCGCGCGTGACGCCTGAAGCGCAACAGGTTCAGCAACCCCGGCAGATGCTCTTGATCTTGCGGTCGAGCTCGGCGTCCGCCTTTTTGTCCGCTTCCGCGGTGGGGGAATTGCCTTGCGGTATCTGATCGGCTCGTGGCTGCCGATGCCCGACAGGCGCGGGTAATGGTTCTTGCCTTTTCGTGGGCGAATTGCCTGTCTGCGCGACCGCGGCCGGTCCGATCGTCAGCATCACGAACGTCGCCGTCACCAATAGTTTTCGCATCTTGTTTCTTCCGTGTTGGCGCTTGCCCACCCCAGCTCCGGTCATTCAACAACCATCACGGAACCGGGGGGTAAAGATGGACGTCACCGCAATAATCTACAATACGATAGCGGGTTTCAGCGGACTGTTCACGGTCCGCGGAAAAAGATTTTTCGGCCGAAACATAGTTTGGGCCGGCCGGGGCCTTGCCGTGACCGCCGGGAATATCGACCACGAATTCCGGCTGACATAGCCCCGATACCCGGCCGCGCAAGGCCCGCATGATTTCCTGGCCGTGCGCCAGTGTTGTTCGCAGATGCGAAGTGCCCGGCGCCAGATCGCCGTGATGCAAGTAATATGGCTTGATCCGGCATTCCACAAAGCCGCGCATCAACGCCTCGAGCGTCGCAGGGTCGTCGTTGACGCCGTGCAGCAGGACCGACTGGCTCACCATCGGAATGCCGGCGTCGATCATCGCCGCGCAGGCGGCGCGGGCCTTCGGCGTCAGCTCGCGGACGTGATTGGCGTGGAGCGCCAACCAGGTCGTGGAGCCCTTGACCTTCAGCGCCGCAATCATCTTGTCGCTGATGCGTTGCGGTTCGGCAACGGGCACACGCGTGTGAATGCGGATCACCTTGACATGATCGATCTGCGCGAGATCGGCCAGCACCTCGGAGAGCCGCCGCGGCGATAGCATCAAGGGGTCGCCGCCGGTCAGGATGACTTCCCACACCTCCGAATGCGCGCGGACATAAGCCAACGCGTTTTGATAAGCCCCCTCCGAGAGCGTCGTCGTCTTGCCCGGTCCGACCATTTCGCGGCGAAAGCAAAACCGGCAATAGACCGCGCAGACGTGCACCAGCTTGAACAGGACCCGATCGGGATAGCGATGCACGATCCCGGCGACCGGCGAGCGCGCCTCGTCGCCAATCGGATCGGGTTTCTCGTTGGGCTGCGCCGCCAGTTCCTCAGCGCTTGGGATGTACTGGCGAGCAATCGGATCAAGCGGATCGTCGGGATCGATCAGCGCGGCGACTTCGGGCGTCACCGCGATCGCGTAGCGCGCCGCGACCTTTTCCAGCGCCGGAAGATCCTCAACCGGCACGAGGCCGCGCTCAACCAATTCGGCCGGTTCGCGCAGGGTCGTCGTGGGTTGAATACTGATCGTACTTCTCATGTCTCTCCAGTAGGCGGCGTCCACACCACCTGGTCGACCGACGTTGCTCCGCTTGCGAGCATCACCAGCCTGTCAAACCCAAGCGCAACGCCGCTTGCCTCCGGCATGCATGCCACCGAAGCGAGGAAATCCTCATCCAGCGGATAGCGCTCGCCGTATCGGCGCTGCTTTTCGTCCATGGCAAGGATAAAGCGGCGGCGCTGTTCGGCGGCACCGGTCAGTTCACCAAATCCATTCGCGAGCTCAACACCGCACGCATAGATCTCGAAACGCTCGGCGATGCGTGGATCGGATGAAACGGCGCGCGCCAGTGCGGCCTCCGGCAAGGGATATTCGTAGAGCAAGGTAAGGCGCCCATGCCCTAGATTTGGTTCGACATACTCCACAAGTATCTTACTGAAGATATCTGACCACGTGTCGTCAGTAGTAATACGGACTTTGGCTTCGGCCGCCCCCGCAAGCGTCGCCCGATCGCCTTCACCCTCGTCGATGGTCGCGAGCAGATCGATGCCTGCGAAACGTTCAAATGCCTGGGCGACGGTCAGCATTTCGGGTTCGGCAAAGGGATCGGCGATTTTCCCCTGAAATGAAAATTGCCCGATTCCGGTTGCCTGCGCGGCATGCGCGACCAGAACGACCGCATCGGCCATCACGGCATCGTAGCTCTCGTTCGCGCGATACCATTCAAGCATGGTGAATTCGGGCAAATGCAGCCGGCCACGCTCGCGGTCACGAAAAACCCGCGCAAATTCGAATATCCGCTTCTCACCGGCGGCGAGCAGCTTCTTGCAGGCGAATTCCGGCGACGTCCGCAAGTAGCGCGACCGGCGCCCGCCGTCGGCGCCGATCAATTCCGTGCGTGGCGCATGCAGGTGGGTCTCGTTGCCAGGCGATACCTGCAGGACAGCGGTTTCGACCTCGATAAAGCCTTGTTCGTCGAACCAGGCCCGGGCCGCCCGTGTGATGGCATTTCGGGCCATCAAAAACGGCCTGACGTCCCTGTAACGGCCCGGAGACCACCACGGCGAAGCCTTATTGTCGGCAGTCATTAACTCGTCGCCTTACCACTAGCTTCTAGGGACAAAATCAGTATGTTGCAGCCCGAAATCGCCTCAATTGGCCCCGGAATGCACGCCTCCGGCAAGGTCTTGGGTCACAATATCAGGAAAAACAGCTTTGAAAGTCATCGCCAGTTCCATTCGCAAGGGCAACGTCATTGAGCAAGACGGCAAGCTTTACGTGGTCCTTACGGCCGAAAACATCCATCCCGGCAAGGGAACCCCGGTCAGCCAGATCGAAATGCGCCGCATTGGCGATGGGGTGAAGATTTCCGAGCGCTACAAGACCACCGACCAGGTGGAAAGGGCGACGGTCGAGGACCACAATTTCAACTACCTTTATGAGGACGGCGACGGCTTCCACTTCATGAACGCTGAGAATTACGACCAGGTTCAGGTCTCAAAGGAGATCGTCGGCTCCTCGGCGCCTTATTTGCAGGAGAACATGACCGTGAAGCTGTCGCTTCACGAAGGTAATCCGGTCGCGATCCAGTTGCCGCAACGCGCGACGCTGGAAGTGGTGGAGACCGAGCCGGTCACCAAGGGACAAACGGCGTCCTCTTCCTACAAGCCAGCCGTCCTGTCCAATGGCGTACGCACGGCCGTCCCGCCGCACATCACCACCGGCACGCGGATTGTGGTGATGACCGAAGATGGGTCTTACGTCGAGCGCGCAAAGGATTAATATCCGGACGTGCGTCGTTGCGCCGGGGGGCGTTGAGGGTGAGATCGGGGGCTGCCAGTTTCTTTGCACGATTTGGGCTAGCCGTCTGGTTATTCGGCGCCGGCACTGCTTCGCTCACTGCCGACGAATTCCGAAGCCCCTCGATCTCGGTTGCGCGCGTGGACTGGCGCGCCGCGCTCGATCAACTTCGCGTCGAGATCGGGACCAAGCCGTCGATCGTTCCATCATTCACATTCGTCGTCCGGCACCGCTTGGCGGCGTCCGATCCGCGCGCGATACCGGCGCTCGTCCAGCTCAACGCCACAACATCGCAAATTTTCTCCGGCATCGGCCGCAGCCCGCTGCCAGTATTGCTGCCCTTGGACCCCGCCGCCTATCTCGATGCGCATTGGTCCGGTGCGCTTGAAACCCCGTCACTATCGCACTTCCAGGCTGACTTCCGTGCCGACATGTTCGATGCGGGCCCGGCCGGCTATGACGCGGTGTTTTCGCTGGAGCCCGGCGCGGTGGATGGCCTGCCGTCGCGCACTTTCGCAAAGCCGGTTGAAGTTCAGATCACAGGCTCGCTCCTGACCTACGATCTCGGCGATCCCCTGGGTGGCAAGGGCGAGGCGGTCAAATCTTTGGCTGCGCAATACCCGGACCTGCGCCGTTTCATCCGCGAAGGCTATGTGCGTTACGCCTTTACGCGCTTCGGCATCGCTTATGTCGTTTCGATCCAGTGCCTCGACAGCGTCGCAAAGGCAAAGCGTTTGGCCTGCCGCGAGGCCTATCCGGTCGCCGAGCGATTCCTGAAAGCGTTGCACGTTGCCGGCGGCTTGCCGTCGCGGCTGCGCACGGACATCGTCTCTGAGACCGTCGAGCGCCCCACCCTGGCGTCAGCCGATTTCACCTATCGGGCGCCCGGCGACCTGCTCGCGCATAGCGGATCGCACAAGCAGAGCGGCCGGGTCGACTACACCGTCTATTCGCAAATCCGTTTTCCGCTCGCCAAAGCGCCGGCGTTCGCTCACTCCCAGTCGTTCCGCTTGCGCCGGGGCGACAAGTTCGACGAGTTCGCAAGCGGCCCGACCAGCTACCCGTGGCAGGACAATTTCTGCGAAGCCCGCAGCTTCGGCGTCGGCCAATGTCCGACCGGATTTGGCCATCAAGGTCAGGACATGCGGCCCGCGCCCTGCCCGATCCATGACGAGGGACCGGAGCACTGCGACCCCAAGCAGCAGGCGGTCGTCGCCGTACGCGACGCCGTGTTGATCCGCGAGCCGAAGCAGCAGGCGGCGACGCTGCAGGTCAACACCCGCAACGAACATATTCGCTTCCGCTACATGCACATGGATCCGTCCGTCATGGACGCCGACGGCATCCTGAACGGCCGCCATGTCGAGGAAGGCGAGAAGATCGGCGTAGTCTCCAACTATCTCGACCGTCCCAACGGCACCACGCGCCACCTGCATTTCGACATTCAGGTGTTCACGCGCGACGGCTGGCTGTGGGTCAATCCCTACGTCACGCTGGTGTCCGCCTATGAGCGGCTGATTCACGGACGCGGACACGAAGTCGGGCCGCGTAGCGTCCCGCCCGCTGCCGACCTCGCGCATGCGTTGCCTGAGGACATGAACCGCTTGAATCACCAAGAGCCGGAAGAAGGCGGTGAGAACTAGCGCCGCCTTCAGCTGACAACGGCGCTATTCGATCATCGTCGTGAGCTGGGCACCCTCGTCCGCCACGAACACCGCAATCAATTCGGCCGGCTCGGTCGTCGAGGCATTGGCGGACACCACGTGCGTCGAGCCCGGCGGCTCGAAGAACGATTGCCCGACGCCGAAGGTCTCGAGCGGACCGCCGCCAAGCTGGGAGCGGATCTCACCCTTCGTGATGTAGGCCGTCACCGAACCGGCATGGCGATGCGGCGGGGTAAAACCTCCGGGACCATAGGACACGCGCACGACCATCACGCGCTTGCCGGCGACGTTCGGCAGCGCATGCGATGCGATCACCTCGACCTTGCCGGCAGGCGAACCGGCCGCTGAGGCACTATTGATGCAGAGGGGCGCGAGAACGCCGGATAGGGTGCCCATCGTCAGCGGCAGCGTTCTTCCTGCGGCCAGCGCACAAGCGAGGCCGGCGATCACGGCAAACGAGACCGACCCTCGATGCGGCTGCATCGGCGCAGCCCATGTCGTCGCCGATGATGTCATGGTTTCCTCCTCCAAGCCTCTGTTTGAACCATCATGATGCGGCGGCGCCCGCCTGCATCTGCCGCGCCGGCGGGGTCCAGCGATAGGCGGCGCCGAACCTGTTCCACGCATTGATCGAGGCAACCGCCGACGTCAGATAGGTCAATTCCTTGTCGGAAAACTCGCTGCGCGCCTGCTCATAGACATCGTCGCCGACGCCGCCGGTGAGCAAGGTCAGCGCTTCGGTCCAGGCCAACGCCGCGCGCTCGCGGGTCGAGAATTGCGGCGCTTCCCGCCACGCCACCAGAAGGTTGAGCTTGTCGACGGGAACGCCGAGCCGCTCCGCCTGGAGGATATGGTACTGCACGCAGAAGGCGCAGCTGTTGATCTGCGAAGCACGCAGCTTGACCAGCTCGATCAACTGCTTGTCCATGCCGGCCTTTGCCGCCAAAGCGCCGAGCGCGGCAAGCGTCTGATATGCGTCCGGTGCCAGCGCCTGAAAGTCGGCGTATTCCCTTCTGGCATGTGACATTTTCAATTTCCCATGTTATCAGTGTTCTTATTAATTATAAGAGTACTGATATCTTGCGCAAGCCGACAGTTCGCACAAAACCGGGATCGCCGAAAATGCCGGCAAAACGGGGAAAAGTTTTTCCCGCGCAAAAGACGCCGCCGCCCGGCTCGGGTAAGCGCGGCGAGGACGGCCACATCGCCTACCTCCTGCGCCAGGCACAGGCTGCAACACGGCTGACGCTGGAGCGCGCGCTCGCCGATCTTGGCGTCACCCCGCCGCAGTTCGCCGTCCTCACCATGCTGAACGCCTATCCCGGCCTTTCCGGCGCCGACGTCGCCCGCGTGGCGCTGCTGACACCGCAGACCGTCGGCGTCATCATCGGAAACCTGGAACGGGACGGCGCGATCAAAAAGACACGGCACCCAGTGCACGGCCGGATCCTGCAATGGACACTCACCCGCCGCGGATCGGACCTGCTCGAGAAGTGCCGTCGCCGGGTCGACGCGGTCGAACAGCGCCTGGTCGCCGGGCTTGGGACCCAGGCGGAAGCCACGATCCGGCGCTGGCTGTCCAGAATTGCGCTGGATTTGCACGAATGTGATTAGCGATGGCAGCAAGGTTTCAACGCGCCGGGCGCGCCATCGCGCTAGACTGCCCGGATGACGCAGTCCGATTCCCGAAAGAGGCCCACGCGCCGCGCGCTGCTTCGCGCCGGCTTGCTTGGCGGGATAGGCGTCGGAGCCCTCGCTATTCGTCCGTTTCAGGCCATTGCCGCACCGCCCGGGTTCGAGCAGTGGCGCGACCGCTTTCGCGCCCATGCGCTGGCGAAAGGCATTTCCGAGGCGACCTGGGATCGCGCGATGGGCCGGATCGAGCCCGACATGTCCGTGTTCAAGGAAATCGGCAATCAGCCGGAGTTCAAGGAAGAACTCTGGCAATACATCAATCGACGGGTCTCGGACTGGCGCATCGTCCGCGGCAAGGAAGCGCTGCGGAAGAACGAGGCGCTGTTTTCGCGGATCGAGCATGATTTCGGCGTCGAGCGCGGCACGCTGCTCGCGCTGTGGGGTGTCGAATCCGCCTATGGCGATCCGCTGGTGCAACAAAATCACATGCGGCCGGTCTTCCCGGCGCTTGCGGCGCTCGCCTGGAACGAGCCGCGCCGGCGCGCCTATTGGGAAAGCGAATTGATCAACGCGCTGCGCATCGTCGATCGCGGCTGGAGCACGCCGGCCGAAATGCGCGGCTCCTGGGCCGGCGCGATGGGACACACCCAATGGATGCCGGAGGTCTGGCTCAATGTCGGCATCGACTACGACCATGACGGCCGCGTCTCGCCGTTCGGAAAACCGGACGATGCGCTCGGCTCCACTGCGCGCTATCTCGTCAACCGTGGCAAGTATCACGCTCACGAACACTGGGGCTATGAAGTCCGCGCGAACGGCGCATCGACCCGGGGAAGCCGCAGCTACGCCGCATGGGCCAGCGCCGGCGTGACGCGCGCCGACGGCGCGCCTTTCCCGCAACCGAACGCGTCCGCTCAACTCTGGACGCCTGAACCGGGCGGCCCGAGCTTCCTGCTGGGACCGAATTTCTATTCGGTACGCAGCTACAATCCCGCAATGAGTTACGCGCTCGCGATCTGCCACCTCGGCGACCGCATCCTCGGCGGCCCGCCGTTTATCCAGCGATTCCCCGACTCCGAGCGCGCGCTGACGCTGGCCGAAGTGCAGGAATTGCAGACGCGACTGACCCGCGCGGGTTTTGATACCGGCGGCACCGACGGGCGCGTCGGCAATGACACCATGCAGGCCGTCCGCGACTACCAGACCAAAATGGGATTGCTGCCCGCCGACGGCTACGGCGGCCTGAAAGTCCTGGCGCGGCTGCGGCAAGGAAATTAGCTCGCCTCAGGACGGCCGCCTCGGCGTTGTGCCGGCGAACATGCCTCCATCGATGACGAGTTCGCTGCCGGTCAGGTAGCTCGACGCGTCGGAAGCGAGAAACAGCACGCCTTGCGCGATCTCGCGCGCCTTTCCGGCGCGCCCCAATGGGGTCGCCGCTTTCGCCAACCCCTCGCAATCGATCGGCGCGTTCTGGCTGCTCGCCGTGCCGCCGGAGGGAATCTTGCCCCAGATCGGCGTATCGATGATGCCGGGATGCACCGAATTGACGCGAATGCCATCGCCCAAGGACGCGCACTCCATCGCAACCGACTTGGCAAAGAGCCGCACGCCGCCTTTGGTCGCCGAGTAGCCGGCAAGCGTCGGCGCGCCGCGCAAGCCAGCCAGCGAGGACATCATGACGATCGAGCCGCCACCGGTCTTTGCGCTCGTCTTGCGCATCAGAGGCAAGCTGTACTTCACCGAGAGAAATACACCATCGAGATTGATCGCGGTCTGCCGTCGCCAATCGGCCAGCGACATCTCGACGATCGAGGGAGCGCCGATGCCGATGCCGGCGTTCGACACCAGCACGTCCAGCCTGCCGAAACGCCGTTCGATTTCTCCGATAATTTCTGCCCAGCGCGGCTCGCTGGTGACGTCCTGATGCAGGAAGATCGCTTCGCCGCCGGCCTTTGTGATGCCGGCGACGACCTGCGGACCTTTCAGCTCGTCCACGTCGGTCAGCACGACGGAAGCGCCCTCCTCGCTAAGCAATTCGGCAATCGCCTGGCCGATGCCCGACGCGCCTCCGGTCACCAACGCAACCTTGCCTGCAACTTGACCCGTCATCTTCGCTCCCGCTCTACTGTGGTTGTGTACGTCAGCGCTTTATGAGGCTTTCAATAAACGCCTCGACGTCTTGCGGATCATAGCCGAGCAACGCGCCTTTTATCCTTTCCAAGTCTGGCCTCCAGCCAGGGCCCATTCTCATGTAAATGTCCTGGATCATCCGCATCGCCGGAATACGCCAAGCTTCGCTCGCCGTTGCATACAGGATGTTTCGGGCGCTTGTTGGCTCATTTGTCTCACGCGATATAAATTCCTCGATGCGCTCGTCCTTCACGAAAAGCCCCTTCGCGACCTCGATATCAAATTGGCGTTCAGGAAAAATCTCGCGCTCGAATCCGACCTCCAAGTAGAAAAAGCTGAGATGTTTCGTTCCCGCGAGCATTAGCTCCAGCTCGCGACCTTCATGTGGTCCCAAAAACTTCGGTTTCCTAGAACCCCTGGCTTTCTCCGACATAGAACCTCACCTGATCACGGCTGGGCCCTGATCAGGCACCGCGACATCGAGCACGCGTAGCTGCACGCGCTCGGCGCCTTGCCAGCGATCGACGGCGAGCGAGCCCGCCACATGCAGGATCTGGCCGCGATTTGCCGTTAGCGCGTGACCCAGCTTCTGACCGATCGCGCGGAACGCGACCCCGTTGACAACAGCGCCGTCGCCCGACTTGAAGCGCACGCGCAAATGCGCCTGACCGACTTCGTCGGCATAAACCAGTTGATGCGAGGGCAAGGCGAGCACTGGCTCCGGATTGCCGCTGCCAAAGGGACCGGCGCGATTGAGCGTTGCCGCCAGTTCCGTCGTGACGCCACGCGCGCTGACGGCGCCATCGACAAAAACTTCATTGACGTGGCGCGACTGCGCGACGTCGGCGGCCAGCGCATTTTCCATATAGGCGCGAAATTCCGCCAGCCTCTCTTTGCGCAACGTGACGCCCGCGGCCATCGCGTGGCCGCCACCCTTGATCAACAGGCCATCATGGACCGCCTGACGCACCGCCTTGCCGAGATCGACACCGCCGATCGAGCGGCCTGATCCTGTGCCGATGCCGCCGGGCTCGAGCGCAATGGCAAAGGTGGGCCGCGAAAACTTGTCCTTCAGGCGCGAGGCGACAAGGCCAACCACGCCGGGATGCCAGCCTTCCGACGCCGTGACGATGACGGAGCCCTTGTCCTCCAGTCCGAGCGCGGCCAATGCTTCGGCTTCGGCTTGCGCCTCGGCAGCTTGCTCGATCACGCGCCGTTCGGTGTTCAGCCGGTCAAGCTCTGCGGCGATCCGCCCTGCTTCCGAAATATCGCCTTCCAGGAGCAGCCGCACGCCGAGATCGGCGCGTCCGATGCGTCCGCCCGCGTTGATGCGCGGTCCCAGCATGAAGCCGAGATGCCAGGCTTCCGGCGGCCCGTTCAGCCGCGCGATATCCATCAATGCGGTGTGACCGATATGGTCGCGCCGGCGCATCGCGATCAATCCCTTGGCGACGAAGGCGCGGTTGAGCCCGATCAATGGGGCGACGTCCGCAACCGTGCCGAGCGCCACATGATGCAACATGCCGAGCAAATCCGGCTCCGGCATTTCTCCCGTCCAGAAACCTCGCGCGCGCAACTCGCGATTGACCGCAACCAGCGTCACCAGCACGAGTCCGACGGCCGCAAGGTGACCGAGGCCGGAGAGATCGTCGGGACGGTTTGGATTGACCAGCGCGTCGACGTCAGGCAACGCGTCGCCGCACTGGTGGTGATCGATCACCACCACGGACATCCCGAGCTTGCGCGCCTCGATCAGCGGCTCAAGACTCGTGGTGCCGCAATCCACGGTCACCAGAAGCGTCGCGCCTTTCCCGGCCAGCATGCGCACCGCTTCGGTATTCGGCCCGTACCCTTCAAAAATGCGATCGGGGATGTGGATCAGCGGATCGAGGCCAGCGTGGCGCAGGTGCCAGGCCAGCAGCGCTGCCGACGTCGCGCCATCGACGTCATAGTCACCGAAGATCGCGACCTTCTCGCCGCGCTGCGCCGCGTCCGCAATGCGCTTGGCCGCCGCCTCCATCTGCGTCACCGTGAAGGGATCGGGCATCAGCTTGCGGATGGTCGGATCGAGAAAATCCTCGACCGCATCGATATCGACATCGCGCCCGGCGAGCACGCGCGCCAGCATTTCCGGCAATTGGTGCCGCTGCGCGATCGCGAGCGCCTTTGCGGCTCCGCGCGCATCAAGCCGGTCACGCCACAGCTTTCCGGTCAAGGAATGCGCGACGCCGAGAAAGGCGGCCGGGGCCTCGACAGGCAATGCGGTTGCGGGAAGCGTCATGATGCCTCGGCAAGATAAGCGAGAGCGCCGTTAGTTCAATGATTCGGGACACGGATTATCGGTCTCGCGGCAGGAAATGCCCGAGTTATGCGTCTAATTCTCGTCGCCCCCAAAAAAAGAGGGCGCAGGGAAAGCCGGATGCTTGACGCACCCGCAGCCTCGCGTCCGAAAAAAGTAAGGACACGAGTGTTGTCACCACAGGTCCGCCGGAGCGATCCGACCTTCCCTGCACGATTGGTTTTAACGGTTTCCTTCGTGCTCTCCCCGGTGATCGGGCTTTCTTGTCACCGTCGCCCGCGAGATCGATTTCGCAAGCTTGATGCCAGCGTCGAGGCATCAGGACCACACGACTTCGCCGTCCGCGGTTGCGTTGCTCGTCCGGCAGCGCCACCGCGTCCATCGCATCCCAGCACCCAACGTTCGTGACGATCGCGAAACGCCCCTCTTGATCGGGCACGGGACGCGCGAAGAGCAACCACTGATTTGCCCGACGGCGCAAGCGAAAAAATGCGCCTCTCAGGCATGACCGCAAGTTCGCGCGATTGCGGCGCGAGCGATCCGCGAGCGGCGCATCGACGATCGACCGATCTCGGCGGGTTTGCGGGCAAATTGAACCAACCTGACCTTTGCGTGTTGGTGCAGTTGCGGCAGTCGAAAAGGGATTCATGGAGAGCGTCGAGGCGTATTTCGAGCGGAAGGCCGCTGAACTCGGACTGTTGAATGACAGCCTGAAGGTCCCTCTGTCTCTCACAAGCCCTCGCTCGGTGGCGGAAGTCGTCCGGCAGAAATTCCGGCTCACCGCGGCACTCAAGGCGGAGCATGCGCTCGGCGATTGGACAGCAACCGAAACGGCCTGGGCACCGGTTCGACATCGTAGCGGACCGTTCGAGTTCATGTACGACTATCAGCGTGCCGACCTCGAGGTGCGAGGTCCCTCCTTTTATGATTTGGGTGCGCATCCGATCGATGAGACTGTCTACACAAGCTCCGGGATGGCCGCCATTGCAGCACTGCTGTTTGCCTTCGCCAAGCTAATCGACCAGGCGGCAATGTTTCTCGTGCCGGGCTCCTATGGAGAGACTCGAGAATTAATCGAGGGATATGTCCGCCATCTGCGGCCCATCATCCACGACGGCGCCCTGGATGACGTAATGGCACGTTCATCCCCATGCCAATTATTGCTTGTCGATTCGTCCGCCCCGGCCTCAACCTTCGAAACGGCTCTCCGGCTGACGCATCCGATGGTGGATCTTCTGATTTTTGACACCACCTGCTTTTCAGCCGCTTCGAGCCGAATTCGACGCGTTATCAACTGGGCACAGCGATGGCGTGTGCCTCTGGTCATGGTACGCAGCCATACGAAGCTGGATTCGTTAGGAGCAGAATACGGACGATTGGGCTCCGCGGTCTTCGTTGACTGGGAGAAACGAGCTTCCGCGGCGCCCGGATGGAAATTGCAGAGCCTGCCGGCGGAAATGCGAAACGCACTTCGGCTACTCGGCGGCGCGGCATTGCCCGCCCATTTCCCGCCATTTGCCGGAACGCCCGCCTACCGCCAACTCACCGACAAACGGATGGGCGCTATCCTTCGAAACACCCGACGCGCCAGCCGGTATTTTGCGAATGCTCTTCCCGGATTAACGACGGAGCTGCGATTCGTTCACGGTCTCTACATCACTCTCAAATCTGCAGAGACACTTTCCGAGGACACAGCGCGCAAGCTGGCGGCCACCATGAGCGAAGAACTCGGCCGAACGGGATTGCCGATACGACACGCCGGAAGTTTCGGTTTCGATTTCGCGACCACAGAATGGTTTTGCGATCCCGCATCTGGCCAGTATTTTATTCGCGTCTCCGTTCCAGACCTTCCCGCCGCGTTTTGGGATGAACTGACGGAAGCAATAGCCAAATGGTCACTGAAGCAAAAGCGCCATCCAAGGATGCATCTTCGGTCGTCCTTGTTGGAAGCGCGGACACGCTAGTCGGATGGCGTGCCGCGGAACGGTTCGATCACTCAATCGAGCTTAAGAATAATTTTAGCCAGCCGCGCCATGGAAACGCCCATCCCGCACAGCCACGTGTTCACGGTTGATATCGAAATGTGGAGACTCTCATGAGGAAGAAGCTTCTCGCGGGCGCAGCAGCGTTGGCGTTAGTAACCGGAATGACAACCAGCGCAATGGCCTTCGGCCATGGCGGCGGTGGCGGCTTCCACGGCGGTGGCGGCGGCTTTCACGGCGGTAGCTTTGGTGGCTTCCATGGCGGGGCAGTCGGCGCATTTCGTGGCGGCGGCATTGGCGGCTTCCACGGCGGTACTGCAGTCATGCATGGTGGCAACTTCGCAGGAATGCGAGGCTTCAATGGCTGGCGTCACGGCGGCTGGGGCGGGCGGCGATTCGTTGGCGGCTATGGCGGCTGGGGTTACGGCGGCCCGTATTATGACGATGGCGTCGACATCGGTTTCGGCCTGCTAGGTCTCGGCGTTGGGCTGGCGGTCGGCGACGCCTATTGCTCGCCGTATGACTACAACTACGGCTATTGCTCGCCTGGCTACGCCTGGTGAGTTCGTCAACGCCGATCTGATGACCCTGAAAAGGGCTGCCCCGCTCAAGGCGGCCCTTTTTCGCGACCCATGGCCATCGCTTCGTTCACGCGGCGCCGGCCCTATCTCCTGACGGGGGCAAAAGACAACACCGTCTCGTTGGATTTTTTCAGAACGCGCAGACATTCTCATGCATGAGTGGGCCGCGCTTGATCCACACCCGCGCGCCGTCGTGCGAGGCCTGCGCCTCCAGAGCCATGCCCGCCGGCAGGCGGACCCAGGCCTGCGGCTCCAGCGTTTCCTTCCCGATCCTGAGGCCGCCGCTCACAAGCAGAAGCTCCAAACCCTTGGAGTTCTCGACCGTGACGCTGGCATCCGGCTGCCAATCCTCGAACCGTACTTCCTCACGTCCGTCGTCGAACAGAAGTGTTGCGGCGGCAGCGCCGGCGCGCGGAGGCACGCGCTGTCCTTCGCCCGGTTGGCGCACGGTTTGCGCCTGGTCATCGCTACGAAATTGCCAGAGGCGAACGAAGATCGTGCATCCGCCTTTGGAGGCAGGGACGTGTGACGTTCCCGGCGTATTGCGGATATAGCTGCCTGCCGGATAGTCGCCATGTTCGTCCTGGAAAACGCCGTCGAGAACCACGAATTCCTCGCCGCCCGTGTGGGTGTGGCGCGGAAAAGCGCTGCCCGGCGCGTAGCGCACGATCGAGGTGGCGCGGGCTTTTTCGTCGCCGATACGGAACAGCATGCGGCGATCAACACCTGCCGCGGGGCTGGCAATCCAGTCTTGCCTCGCCGCATGAACGATGACGGGACGCGTGAAGTCGTCGTTGATACGCATATTCAAAGCTCCGGTTTCCGGACTGGGCCGCAGCCCGCACGCCTATGTGAGCCAGACGGCCAACGAAAGCGCTTAACCTGAAGCACCCACGCGACATCGTACCAGATCGTCCTGGGGCTGGGCGAGCGTGGGGCCGCCCCTGGGGTTGAAAATAGGAGCGGCCCCTGCCAACCACTCGAAATTGCCCCTGCCCGTTCCGACAGCGGCATGCAGCCGACTTACCTATGTCGGTCCTGCGGGCGACAAGGTTCTGGCAGATCACCGACGTGTGTAGCCGGCAAATCCGGGCGGAGCCGGTCGTCGCCCGCAATATCGGCGCCTCTTAGCGATTTCCCTCGTGATGGGCTTGGGGCTCGGCGCCTCTGGCAAAACGTCTTTTCGCCCCCTCCCGCCACCTCTGGAAGGTCACGTAAAGCATCGGAATCAGGAATATGCCGATCGAGCTTGCCGCGATCATGCCGCCAAACACCGCGGTGCCGACGCCACGGCGGCTGATCTCGGCAGCGCCGGTCGCGACGACCAGCGGCAGCAGGCCGAGAATGAAGGCGATGGATGTCATCATCACCGCGCGGAAACGCATCCGCGCGCCGAGTTCGGCAGCGTCGGTGATCGACAGACCGGCTTCCCGCTGCTCCTTGGCGAATTCGACAATCAGGATGCCGTTCTTGGCGGCAAGGGCAATCAGCACCACGAGGCCGATCTGGCCGTAGAGATCGAGATTGAGGCCGCTGAACTTGATGGCGAGGTAGGAGCCGAGCACGCCGACCGCGACAGAGAGCAGAACCGGCACCGGGATGGTCCAGCTCTCGTACAAGGCCACCAGGAATAGATAGGCAAACAGCACCGCGAGCCCGAGGATAATGCCGGTCTGTCCCGCGGCCGCCTGTTCCTGATAGGCCGTCCCTGTCCATTCGTAGGAGTAGCCGGGAGGCAGCGTCTTCGCCGCCAGCTCTTCCATTGCGGCGATCGCCGTTCCCGAGGAAACCCCCGCTGCGGGGCCACCATTGATCGTCACCGAACGGAAGTTGTTGTAGCGGCTGATCACCTGCGGCCCGGTCACGATCTTCAAGCTGGCGATGGAGCGCATCGGCACCATCTGGCCTTTGCTGTTGCGTACATAGATCTGCCAGATGTCGGGAATGTCGCCACGGTTGCCGGCCTCGCCCTCAACATTGACCTGCCAGGTCCGGCCGAACAAATTAAAATTGTTGACGTAGACGCCGCCCAGCGTCGCCTGCAGCGCGGTGAAGACGTCGCTCATGTTGAGACCAAGCGCCTGCGCCTTGGCGCGATCGATGTCGAGATAAATTGACGGATTGGTCGCGGTGAAGGTCGAGAAGACGCGGGTCAGCCGGGGATCCCGATTGGCCGCACTGATCAGGCCGCCCATCACGCTGCCAAGCGCGGCCGGATCCTGCCCTTCGAGGGCGTCGAGTTGGAATTCGAAACCGCCGGAGGTCGAGAGTCCGATGATCGGCGGCAGGTTGAACGGAAGGATATTGGCCTGCCGGATCTGCATCCCCGCGCCGAATGTCTTGCGAATCGTCGCCTGCACCGAATCCGTTGCCGCCTTTCGATCCGCAAACGGCTTCATGCTCGCCACCAGGAAGGCCGAATTCGGTTCACTGCCGCCATCGAGCAGCGAGAAGCCGATAATCGCGAGCACGTGGTTGACCGCCGGCATATTCTTGAGCAGCTCTTCGACCTGCTTGCTCACCTCGCCGGTGCGAGCCACCGAGGCGCCGTCCGGCAACTGCACCGCGATGAAGAACGCGCCCTGGTCTTCCTCGGGCAGGAAGCCCGTCGGGGTCAACCGCGACACGCCGGCGATCGCGGCACCAAACAGCAGCGCTGCGACGGCCGAGAACGCCGCAACACGCAACAGACGATGGACCAGGCTGGCATAGCCGTCGCGAACCCAGTCGATGCCGCCGAGGATGCGTCCCAGGATGCCGCGCCGCGGCCCGCTATGCCGCAAGAACACCGCGCAAAGCGCCGGCGAAAGCGTCAGCGCGTTCAGCGCCGAGATCACCATCGCCGCGCTGATCGTCACCGCAAACTGGCGGAACAGCGTTCCGGAGATTCCCGGGATAAAGGCGATCGGCACGAACACCGACAGCAGCACCAGCGAAATCGCGATAATCGGCGCGGTGATCTGCGCCATCGCCTTCTTGGTGGCGTCTGCAGGCGAAAGCTCGGGCTCTTCCTCCATCACCCGTTCGACGTTCTCGACGACCACGATGGCGTCGTCGACCACGATGCCGATCGCAAGCACCATCGCCAGCAGCGAGACCGTATTGGCGGAATAGCCAACCGCCAGCAGAACCGCAAAGGCGCCGATCAGGCTGACCGGAACCGCGATCGCCGGGATCAACGTGGCCCGCAGGTTGCCGAGGAACAGGAACACGACGATGACGACAAGCACGAAGGCCTCGCCCAGCGTCTTCATCACTTCCTTGATCGTGTCGGCGACGAAGGTCGTGGAGTCGTAGTGCACGAGATAGGTCAGTCCGGGCGGAAACCGCTCGGACAATTTTGCGAGCGTGGCCTGCACCGCCTTTGCTGTCGCCACAGCGTTGGCGCCGGGCGCCAGATAGATTCCGAGCGGCACGGCGGCCTGGCCGTCGATCCGCGACTCGCTGTCCATGTTCTGCGCGCCGATCTCGACCCGGGCGACGTCCTTGATGCGCAGGACCGACCCATCCGGATTGGCGCGGAGCACGATGTTGCCGAACTCGGTCGATGTCGTCAGCCTGCCTTGCGTCTGCACATTGAACTGGAATTGCTGCTCGTCGCTGATCGGACGCGCGCCGATGCGCCCGACCGGCGCCTGCACGCTTTGTGCGCGGATCGCAGTGATCACGTCGGACGGCGCCAGGTTGAGGCTGGTCAGCCGCTGGGTGTCGAACCAGATCCGCATCGAATAGTTCAGCTTGGCAAACAGCGTCGCCTGGCCGACGCCGGGCGTGCGCGAAATCGCGTCAAGCACGTTGATGACGGCGTAATTGGTGATGAACAACGGATCCTGCTGGCCGTTCTTGCTGTAGAGCACGATGAACTGGAGCACGGCCGAGGATTTCTTCTGCACGACGAGGCCTTGCGCCTGCACCTCGGTCGGCAGCTGCGCCAGCGCGGTCTGCACGCGATTGTTGACATTGACGGTGTTGATGTCGGGATTGGTGCCGAGCGCGAATGAGACGGTCAGCGTATAACTGCCGTCATTGCCGCTGTTCGATTTCATGTACAGCATCTTGTCGACGCCGACGACTGAGGCTTCCAGCGGCTGGGCGACGCTGGTTTCCACCACCTCGGCGGAAGCGCCCGGAAACACCGCCGTCACTGTTACCTGCGGCGGCACGATGTCGGGAAATTGCGCGACCGGAATTTGCAAGAGCGCGAGCGCGCCCGCGATCGTGATCACGAAGGCGATGACGATCGCAAGCCGCGGACGGTCGACGAAAACAGCTGATATCATGGGGAGCCGCCCGCTGGCTTGGCGCCGATCCCGCCGACACTTCGCCTGGTTTCATCGGTCGCGTTGTTCATGCTGGACTGAATCAAGGCGCTGGCCGGCCCCGGAGTCACCACCTCGCCGGGACGTACCCGCTGCAAGCCTTCGACGATGACCTTGTCACCAAGTGAGAGCCCGCTGGTCACCGAGGCGACCGTCGAGGTCGATTGTCCGAGCTTGATGCGCCGCTGCTCCGCCTTGTTGTCGGCGCCCAGAACAAAGACATAGTCGCCCTGCTGGTCCGACAGGACCGCGGAGCGCGGGATCGCCAGCACCTCGACCGGCTCCACGCCTTCCAGCAAGACGCTGACGAACTCATTGTCGGTGAGCTCGCGGACTCCTCCCGCAATCTGGGGATTGGGAATTGAGCCGCGCAGCAGGATGGTATCGGTGCTCTGGTCGACGGTGTTGTTGACGAAATTCAGCTGGCCGACCTTGTCGTAGGCCCGTCCGTCCGGCAGGCGGATCCGGATGACGACGGCATTGAATCCGCCGCGGCTCGCGTAACGCGCGCGCAATGCCAGGCCCTCGCGCACGGAAACCGGGAATGTGACATACATCGGGTCCTGGCTGACGACCGTGGTCAGCGTCCCCGAACTCGGCGTGACCACGTTGCCTTCGGTGACGGAGGTGCGGCCGATCCGGCCGTCGATCGGCGAGCGGATTTCCGTGTAGTCGAGATTGATCTTGGACAGGTCGACCTGTGCCTCCGCGGCCTGCACCTGCGCTTCCAGACTTTGCTGATTGGCGAGCGCGGCATCGTAGGTGGACTGCTGGCCCGCAGGCCCGCTGAGCAGTGTCCTGGCCCGATCGGTCGTCAACTTGGCGTTGACCAGCGTGGCCTGCAATTGCGCGACCTGCGCCTTCTTCGACTCGAGATCGGCCTCGAACGGGCCGCGCTCCAGCCGGTAGAGCATGTCCCCGGTCTTGACTTCTGTCCCCTCGTTGAAAACCCGCTTGTCCAGGAAGGCCGTGACGCGCGCGACGACGTTCACGCGGTTGACGGCTTCTATCCTTCCCAGGAATTGGTTGGACTCGGTGATCGGACGCTTGGTCGCCTCGAGCACACCCACGGCCGGAGGTGCCGCCGGGCCTTGCTGTGCTGGAGCAGAAACTGGAAGGGCGATCGCAACGGCAACCAGGGCGAAGCCCGCGACCCACTCGGATGCCACTCTTGCAGATGCCACTCTTGCGAGCTTCATAACAAGCACCTCTCAATCGGCCCCGCCGTCGATCGCAATTTACAGCATATGATCGTGACCGAGTTTGGCAGGTTGAATAATTGATATCTCCTGCAGAAGGTCCAAAGGCATCACCGGAAATCGTCCAAAACCCGCTTTGATTGAATCAAAACCGGCTCTAAATTTTTGTTTTGACGGGTTTTCTTCACGCGGAGGGGTATCCGCTCGAAAGCGCTCTAGCACCCCATCCGGGCGGCGAGTTCACCAAAATCCCTGGCGACAATGTCCCAGTCGCCCTTCGCTTCGAAATCGTATTTTTGCAACGGGCCGTATTCAGTCGGCCGCGCGACGAAGGCGGTCTTCAGACCATGGCTCTGGGCAGCCTTCAGATCGTTGTTATGCGCGGCCACCATCATCACCTGCTCGGGAGGCAGGCACAGAAGCCGCGCGGCGCCGAGATAGGTCTCCGGATCGGGCTTGTAATGCTCGAACAGTTCCGCCGACATCACGAGGTCCCATGGCAGGCCCGCAAACTTCGCCATCTCGGTCAGAAGTGCGACATTGCCGTTCGACAGCGGGCTGATGATGTATTTCGTTTTCAGGCGCGTAAGGCCGCCGACGCTGTCGGACCACGCGTGCAGCCGGTGCCAACCCATGGTGAGGTGGTGCAGATCGGCGTCTGTCAGTCCGGAAATCGAGAGCTGCTCGACCAGTTTCTCGAGGGAGCGCCGATGCAGCACGTCGAGGATGACGTAGCCGCGCTCAGGATGCTTGCGCACCTCGTCCATCGACGCGACATAAACGCCACGCCAGCCGTCGACCAGCGCGGTCCAGTCGGCCTTGATGCCGCGCTTTTCACCCCACGCGGTGAAGTCGTTGATCAGGCTGGTGCGCCAATCCACCACCGTGCCGAAGACGTCGAAGACCAGGGCTTTGACTTGTGAGAGGTCGGACATGCAGAAATCTTCCTCGTTGTCATTCCGGGGCGCCTCGAAGAGGCGAACCCGGAATCCATCGCGCCACAGAAGCGATTGGAGAAATGGATTCCGGACAGCCGCTAACGCGGCTTCCGGAATGACAGAGCATCAATCCAGATGAAACTTGTCGAGCTGGCGGTGGTCGGCCTTGATGTAGCGCACCGTCCCGGTCACCGAGCGCATCACCACGGTCTCGGTCTGGATGACGTCCTTGCGGAATTTGACGCCCGAGAGCAGCGAGCCGTCGGTGACGCCAGTGGCGGCGAACAGGCAATCGCCCCGCGCCATGTCCTCGATGCCATAGATCTGCTTCGGATCCTTGATGCCCATCTTGTGGGCGCGCTCGCGCTTTTCCTCGCTGTCGAGAATGAGCCGGCACTGCATCTGGCCGCCGATACAGCGGAGCGCCACCGCCGCCAACACGCCCTCGGGCGCGCCGCCGGTGCCGATATACATATCGACGCCGGTGTTGTCGGGATCGGCGCAATGGATGACGCCGGCAACGTCGCCGTCGGTAATCAGGCGGACAGCGGCGCCGGTCGACCGGACGCCGTTGATGATGTCGGCATGACGGGGACGATCGAGCACCAAGACCGTGATAGCCGACGGGTCGACGCCTTTCGCCTTGGCAAGGCGACGCACATTGTCGGCCGGCGCCGCATCGAGCTCGACGACGCCCTTTTGATAGCCCGGGCCAATCGCAAGCTTCTGCATGTAAACGTCGGGGGCGTGCAGCAGGGTGCCGCCATCCGCCATCGCCATGGTCGCGATCGCGCCCGGCATGTTCTTGGCGCACAGCGTCGTGCCTTCGAGCGGATCGACCGCGATATCGACCTTCGGGCCGGCTTTCAGTCCGACCGTCTCGCCGATGAACAGCATCGGCGCTTCGTCGCGCTCGCCCTCGCCGATCACGATCGTGCCCTCGATCGGCAGCTTGTTGAGCTCGCGCCGCATGGCGTCCACCGCCGCCTGATCGGCCGCCTTTTCGTTGCCGTGGCCGCGCAGACGTGCCGCCGAGACTGCCGCGCGCTCCGTCACCCGTACGAGTTCGAGCGTCAGGATCCGCTCGAGCAGCAGTTGGGGCGGAACTGAAATATGGGACGACATCGGCGAACTCCTCTTAAAACTTCACTTGCAGGCTTTGTGTCAGCGCTGGTTCGACCTGCATTTCAATTCTTCTCGATCCGGATCACCTGCGGACGCCCGCTGATCACCTTGTCACGCTGCACGGCGTCGAGCGCGCGGTGTACCGCGTCCTCGCTCGTCGCGTAAGTGATCAGGATGACCGGCACCGGCGCAGCTTTTCCCGCAGTTTGCACGGCGTCAACGCCGTTGGCATGACGCTGGACAATCGATTCAATGGAAATTTTTTGTTCCGCAAGCCGCGTCGCGATGGTGGCGGCCGTGCCGGCGAGATCCCGCGCCATCAGGCGGATGTAATAGCCGCCCTCGTGCCGCTCCATCGGCGCCTTCTCGATTGCACGCAATCGCTCCACGGGACGCCCGAACGGCAGCGCCCGGACGCCGCGCGCCACATCGGCGATGTCGGCGACGACCGCGGAGGCGGTCGCCGCGCCGCCCGCGCCCGGGCCAACCAGCGTAATGGGGGGAATGCCCTCGCCGTCGATGGTCACCGCATTGGTGACGCCCATGACCTGCGCGATCGAGGACGTCTTGGGCACCATGGTCGGATGCACGCGCTGCTCGATGCCTTTTGCGGTGCGTACCGCGACCCCGAGCAATTTAACGCGGTAGCCGAGCTCGGCTGCGGCGCGCAAATCCTCCGGCGCAATCGAGGAGATGCCTTCGACATAGACCGCGCTCTGCGACACTTTTGTGCCGAACGCGAGACTTGCGAGGATGGCGAGCTTCTGCGCGGTGTCGTGGCCATCGACGTCAAACGACGGATTGGCCTCGGCATAACCGAGACGCTGGGCATCCTTCAGACATTCGGCGAACGAAAGCCCCTCCTGCTCCATCCTTGTGAGGATGTAGTTGCAGGTGCCGTTGAGAATGCCGTAGACGCGATTGACTGCGGTGCCCGCAAGCCCCTCGCGCAGCGTCTTGACGACGGGGATCGCAGCGCCCACCGCCGCCTCGAAATTCAGCGCAGCCCCGGATTGCTCGGCGGCCTTGGCGAGCTTGAGCCCATGCTTGGCGATGAGCGCCTTGTTGGCGGTCACGACCGATTTTCCGCCCTTCAGCGCGGTCTCGATTGCGGACAACGCCGGCTCGCCCGCGCCGCCCATCAGTTCGACGAAACAATCGACATTGGGATGGCTCGCAAGCTCAAGCGGGCTTTTGGCCCATTCGACGCCTTGCAGGTCGAGATTCCGTTTCTTGGCTTTTGAGCGCGCGGTGACAGCGACCACGCGAACACCGCGGCCGCAGCGCGCCGAGAGCACCCGGCTCTGCTGCTCGATCAGACGGACCACTTCGGCACCGACGGTGCCGAGCCCCGCAATACCCACTTTCAGGGGTGCGACCATGACTTAGAAAAACCTGCCGGAAGGTCGCCCGCGCGAAAAGCGCGGGCAGCTGATGTTAGCGCCGGTTGGCGAGAGGAACCACGTTGTGCAATGTTTCGATGCCGCTTTCAAGGAAGCGGCGCACCCCGCGAGCGGCCTGGCGGATCCGCTGCTCGTTTTCCACCATCGCGATGCGGACAAAGCCCTCGCCGTGCTCGCCAAAACCGACGCCGGGCGAGACCACGACCCCGGACTTTTCCACCATCAGGGTCGCGAATTGCATGCTGCCGACGCCGCGAAAGGCTTCCGGCAGCGGCGCCCAGGCGAACATCGAGGCCTCCGGCGGCGGAATGTCCCATCCGGCGCGGCCGAAAGATTCGACCAGCGCGTCCCTGCGCTTGCGATAGGTATCGCGCATCTCGCGAATGCAATCTTCGGGACCATTGAGAGCCGCGGTGGCCGCGACCTGGATCGGCGTGAAGGCGCCGTAATCGAGATAGGATTTGACCCTCGCCAGCGCCGCGATGATTCGCTCGTTGCCGACGGCAAACCCCATGCGCCAGCCTGCCATCGAAAAGGTCTTCGACATCGAGGTGAATTCGACTGTCACGTCGATGGCGCCGGGGACCTGCAACACCGAGGGCGGCGGCTTCTTGTCGTCGAAATAGACCTCGGCATAAGCGAGGTCGGACAGAATGAAGATCTCGTGCTTTTTGGCAAACGCCACGAGATCCCGGTAGAAATCCAGATCCGCGACATAGGCCGTCGGGTTCGAGGGATAGCAGACAACGAGCGCCAGTGGCTTCGGGATCGAATGGATGATCGCGCGCTCGCAGGCCTCGAAAAACTGCGGCGTCGGCTCCGACGGGACCGATCGGATCACGCCGCCGGCCATCAAAAAGCCGAAGGCATGAATCGGGTAGCTCGGATTGGGGCACAGCACCACATCACCGGGCGCGGTGATCGCCTGGGCGACGTTGGCGAAACCCTCTTTCGATCCCAGCGTGGCGACGATCTGGGTCTCGGGATTGAGTTTGACGCCGAAGCGCCGATCGTAATAGGCGGCCTGGGCCCGGCGCAGGCCGGGAATGCCGCGCGAAGCGGAGTAGCGATCTGTGCGCGGCTTGCCGAGCGTCTCCTTCAGCTTGTCGAGCACATGGGCCGGCGTCGGCAGGTCCGGATTTCCCATGCCGAGATCGATGATGTCTGCCCCGGCATTGCGCGCGGCCGCCTTGGCCCGGTTGACCTGTTCGAACACGTAAGGCGGCAGACGGCGGATGCGGTAAAACTCTTCCATGGGACCCTTCAACTCCGGTAACCCTTGAGAGGACAAAATTCAGATTCGCGCATGCCCCCTCGCAGGCACTCTTGCTTCTGCCTACAATCCACATAAAATCAATTACTTAGTGAGATGTAAGGCTGAAGTGGTTTAAGCTTCGTCCCAACTTTCCGGGATCAGCTCATCAATTCTAGCACGGCCCAAGCGACACGCGCGATTATTTCGGGGCCTGGGCTTGAGCCTGGTTCTGCGGCTGGTTTTGATCAGCCGGTTGACCCTGGCCTTTGGCTGCTGCAGCGGAAGCCTGATGGTCGCGCGCGGTGACCAGTTCTTTCTGGACCTTGGCGCGCTCGTCCGAATCCATGACGGCTTCCTCGCGCGCGGGCGGCAGTGCATTCACCGGCAAATACGCGTTGGTTTCTTTGGCCCTTGTATCGGATGAAGCGCTGCCGATCGGCATTTCGGCGATCGACGTGGAACAGCCGCCAAGCGCTATCGCCGCGAGCAGCAACGTCGCCCCGGCCAACGCTCCGATTTGCCGCTTCCCCGACACATCCATCCTTGAACTCATCAGCGCCGACACAATTTGACCAAACAGGTTTCCGGCGCTCAATCCATTGTCACCCGAAATCTGTAAAGGCCAAACAAGAAACCGGGCCTCCTAGGCCGCAATAAGACAGAACCATCAGAAATATCGCAGTGCAACAGCAACTTTTCGCGAGTTAACTGCCTATTTTTCAGCGCCGATCTCGTCGGTGACGAAGTTGAAACGAAGCTATAGTGTTGCCGCATGACAAGCGTGACCTCAGAAGTCCAGAGTGAGACCAAGTTCAACGCCGAAGCTTTCGCGATGAATATCGCCAAGGCGATGGAAAGCGGCGGTCAGGCGCTAGCGGCCTATCTGAAGCCGGCTGCGTCCGGCGATGTTCAGGACAAGCCTCCGAACGAGGTCACCGAACTGGTCAAGACGTTCAGCGCGGTCGCCGAATACTGGCTGTCGGACCCCGATCGATCCAGCGAGATCCAGACCCGGATCGGCAAGGCCTATCTCGATTTGTGGGGCAATTCGGTGCGGCGGCTTGCCGGCGAGGAGGTGACGCCCGTCGCCGCGCCCTCGCCGCGCGACAAGCGGTTCGCCGATCCCGAATGGAAGTCGAACCAGTTCTTCGATTTCATCCTGCAGCTCTATCTGCTCACCGCGCAGTGGGCCAACGACCTCGTTCGCGACGCCGACGGCCTTGATCCGCATACGCGCAAGAAGGCGGCGTTTTACGTCCAGCAACTCACGAATGCGATGGCCCCGTCGAATTTCGTGCTCACCAACCCGGAGGTGCTGCGCGAGACATTGACCTCAAGCGGCGACAATCTCGTCCGCGGCATGAAGATGCTGGCCGAGGACATCGAGGCCGGCCACGGTACGCTGCGGATCCGTCAGTCCGATCCGTCGAACCTCGAAGTCGGCGTCAACATGGCGACGACGCCGGGCAAGGTGATCTTCCAGAACGACCTGATGCAACTGATCCAGTACACGCCGACGACCGAGAGCGTGCTGCGGACCCCGCTTCTGATCGTGCCGCCCTGGATCAACAAGTTCTACATTCTCGATCTCAAGCCGGAAAAATCCTTCGTCAAATGGTGCGTCGATCAGGGCATCACGGTGTTCGTGATTTCCTGGGTCAACCCGGACAAGAGTCTCGGAGAAAAGACCTGGGACGACTACATGAAGGAAGGCCCGCTCGCCGCGATGGACGCGATCGAGCGCGTCACCGGCGAGATGAAGGTCCACACCATGGGCTATTGCGTCGGCGGCACGCTGCTGGCGACCACGCTGGCGTGGCTTGCCGAAAAGCGCCGCGTCCGCGTGACCTCGGCGACGTTCCTGGCGGCGCAAGTCGACTTCACCCATGCCGGCGACCTGCTTGTGTTCGTCGATGAAGACCAGATTTCGGCTATCGAGCGCGACATGCGCGCCTCCGGCGTGCTCGAAGGCGCCAAGATGGCCATGGCGTTCAACATGCTGCGATCAAATGACCTGATCTGGTCCTACGTCGTCAGCAATTATCTGAAGGGAAAGCAGCCGTCGTCGTTCGATCTGTTGCACTGGAATTCGGATGCGACGCGGATGCCGGCAGCCAACCACTCCTACTACCTGCGCAACTGCTACCTGGAGAATCGGCTGTCGACGGGAAGCATGGTGCTCGACAACACCTTGCTCGATCTTTCGAAGGTCAAGGTGCCCGTCTACAACCTCGCCACCCGCGAGGACCACATCGCGCCGGCCGATTCCGTGCTTTACGGCTCGCAGTTTTTCGGCGGGCCGGTGAAATATGTGCTGTCAGGGTCGGGTCATATCGCAGGCGTCGTCAATCCGCCCGCGGCCGGAAAGTACCAGTACTGGACCAACGACAAGGTCACGGACACGACGCTCGCCGATTGGATCAAGGGCGCGAAGGAGCACAAGGGTTCATGGTGGCCGGACTGGCGGCAATGGCTGGAGACCATCGACCCCGAGCAAGTGGCGGCGCGCGAAGTCGGCGCCGCGGCGCTGCCGGCGATCGAGGACGCGCCCGGCAGCTACGTTCGCGTCCGCGCGTAGCGCTGCCATCATCATTCAGGTATAAGCATGAGCGGATCGTGCGCTGGTGCCCACCTTCCGAAGTTCGTGTTACACCTCGTGTGGTGCAGGAACTTCAAACAGGCGGCACTAGGATCGATTTGCATTAGCAGGGGGAAAAGATGACGCCTGGATTGATGACGCCCGAACTGTTCTGGCTGACGCTCACGGTGATTCTGACAGGCTTGTTGTGGGTCCCCTACATCCTCAATCGAATCACGGTTCGTGGCCTGATGGGCTCAATGGCCAATCCGTCTCGTGGCGACAAGCCGCATTCGGAATGGGCGAACCGTTTGATGTTCGCGCACGACAATGCGGTGGAAAACCTCGTCGTGTTTGCGCCGCTGGTCCTGATCCTTGCCGAGCTCGATTATTCGACGAAATGGACGGTCTACGCGACCGCGATCTACTTCTGGGCACGGGTGGCGCATCTCATCGTCTACACGATGGGCGTGCCGGTGTTCCGCACGCTGGCGTTTACCGTCGGCTTCTTCGCACAGGTCGTGCTGGCGCTCGCGATCTTCAAAATCGTCTGAGGAGCGCCGCCGACGTCGGCGGCCTCAGCCCTTGCGCATGACGAAATGCAGCATGGTGGCCGGCGCCCCGTCAAAGCTCTTGATCTCGCTCGTATCAAAGCTGACCGTCTGCCACGGCCCCGCCTCGGCGTAGGTCGCGCGAAGCCAATCCGCCGTGACGTAACTGTAATAGCGGCCGATGGAATCCCGACCGTCTCCGTCGCCCGCCTTGTAGCTTGCATAAAACAAGCCGCCGGATTTCAGCGCGCGATGAATGCGCCCGAGAATTCCGGCGAGTTCGTCTTTTGGCACATGCAACAGACAGGCGTTGGCCCAAACGCCATCGTACGCATCGCTGTCGTCCAGCTCGTCGAACCGCATGGTCGCAACAGGATGATTGAGCCGCTTTGATGCGATCGCCGCCATTTCAGGCGAGCCGTCGGTGGCGCGCAGCGCAAAGCCCCGCGCCAGCATTTCGGCGGCGTGATTGCCGGCGCCGCAGCCGAGTTCGAGAATTGAGCCGCCTTCCGGCAACAATCCGAGAAAGCCGATCAGCCGCGTCGACGGCGCTTTCGCCCACGCCGCATAGGATTCGGCGTTATCTCGATAAAATTGCAGCGTCGTCTCGTCCACAATCGCCTCCATCATGGAAATAGCGCGATCTGCTCAAGTCCTGTGGCTTCAGGCCAGCCGAACATCAGGTTCATGTTCTGGATCGCCTGCCCTGCCGAACCTTTCACCAGATTGTCCAGGGTTGCAATGACGACGGCGCGGCCCTTGATGCGATCAGGGAATACGCCGATCTGCACATGGTTCGAGCCGCGCACGTTCTGGGTCCGCGGGATCGCGCCGTCCCTCGTGACATGCACGAACGGCTCACCCCGATAGGTCTGCTCCAGCGCCGCACCTAGGTCCTCCACTGTGCTCCCATTGAGCCTGACGTAACACGTGCAGAGCTCGCCCCGCGCCATTGGCACCAGATGCGGCGTGAAGTTCACCGTCACGGCCGCACCCGCAACAGCGCTGATTTCCTGCTCGATCTCGGATGAATGCCGGTGCGTGCCGATCGAATAAGGCGACAATCCCTCGCCCGCTTCCGAGAACAGCGAGGCCATCTTCAGTCCGCGGCCCGAACCGGTGACGCCCGATTTGGCATCGATCACGAGGTCGTGGGCGTCGACGAGACGAGCCTTCACCAGCGGCAGCAACGCCAGCAGCACCGCGGTCGGGTAGCAGCCGGGACAGGCGACGAGGCGCGATGCGGCGATCTTCTCGCGGTAGAATTCGGTGAGGCCATAGACCGCCTCATCCTGCAGATGCAGCGCGCGATGCTCATGGCCATACCAATGTGCGTAGGCGGCCTTGTCGCGCAGCCGGAAATCCGCGGACATGTCGAGGACCTTGATCGCGGGATTGGCCGTCAGCACCGCGGCAATGATCCCCTGCGTGGTGCCGTGCGGCAAACCGCAGATCACCGCATCCTGTTTCTTCCAATCGACGGCTTCCCACTCGGTCAGATCAGGCAGGTCCGGCGCAAAGAAATGCGGAAACACTTCGTCGATCGCCTTGCCGGCATGGGTGTTGGCGGTGAGCGCAGCGATCTCGACGTCAGGATGCCGCACAAGCAGGCGGATGGCGTCGGAGCCGGTGTAGCCGGACGCGCCGAGCACGGCGACTTTCTTCTTCATGCTGATATCCCCTTCGTTGACGTGTGAGTTTCATTCACGATCGGCATCGACATGCGGCGGCGATCTGCCGCGAGGCAGCGTCACGCTTGCGGCGCGCCGCCGCAGTGTTGATTTTGGATTACCCTGCCCGGGCCTGGTCGGCGGCGCCGGCCGCCTCAGCCGTCGGCAAGCCCCAGCATCAGGCGCATGTTCTGCACGGCCGCACCTGACGCACCCTTGCCGAGGTTGTCGAGCCGCGCGACCAGAACCGCCTGGCGGTGCTTGTCGCTCGCAACGACGTAGAGCTCGAGCATGTTGGTGTCGTTGAGGGCCTCCGGCTCGAGCTTGCCGCTTTTGACTGCCGCATTGTCCAGCGGCATCACCGAAACATATCGGGAGCCGTCGTAGCGTTTGGCGAGCGCCGCGTGCAGGTCGGCGCCGCTGACTTTTCCCTTGAGCTGGTCGAGTTGCAGCGGCACCGAGACCAGCATGCCCTGCCGGAAGTCGCCGACCGACGGCACGAAGATCGGCCGGTGCGTCAGACCAGAGTAAAGCTGCATCTCCGGCAAATGCTTGTGCTCGAAGCCAAGACCGTAAAGGAAAAACGACGGCGCATGGCCGCTCTCGAAATCTTCGATCATCGATTTGCCGCCGCCGGAATAGCCGCTGACCGCATTCACAGTGAGCGGATAATCCGACGGAACGAGACCGGCATCGACCAGCGGCCTGATCAGCGCGATCGCGCCGGTCGGATAGCAGCCGGGATTGGCGACCTTCCGCGACGTCCTGATCTTGTCGGCCTGGCCGGGCGCAAGTTCAGGAAAGCCATAAGCCCAGTCAGGCGCAGTCCGGAACGCGGTCGAGGCGTCCAGGATTTTCGGCCCGGCCGCACCCATGCCGTCGACCACCGCAACGGTTTCGCGTGCGGCCTCATCCGGCAAACAAAGAACGACGAGATCGACCTCTTCCATCAGCGCGCGCTTGGCACCCGGATCCTTGCGCTTGTCTTCCGCAATCGCCTTCACCACGACGTCGCTCTGCAACCGCAGCCGCTCGTTGATGCCAAGGCCGGTCGTGCCCGACGCGCCGTCGACGAACACAGTAGGCTTCGCTTTGGCTGCGGAAGCCTTGGGCTGGCTGGTTTCGGAAAGGCTCATGGCACGTTCCTTTCGAGCTTCTCTTGATTTGCAAAGGCCTGTGGCCGCGCTTTTCGCATCAGATCAGCAATCTGTTGCGAACCCGTGTCGGGTCGCTGCGCCATTGCGGCCGCGACCGCCGCATAGTCGGCTTCGGACTTATGCTGGTTCAACTTGAAGCTACCCTCGACGTCCTGCACCGTCATGACAAGCCCGACAATCGCTTTCTTCATCGTCTCCAGCCGCGCCGGCGTCATCTTTGCCGACGTCCACGGCTTCTTCGGCAACAGCCAGTTTTCGAATTTCGCGCTCAACGTATCGATCTGAACGGCCAACTCCTCGTCCGACAGTACCCTTACCGGGCCTGTCAGGTGGACCGACTGATAGAGCCAGGTCGGCACCTGATCGGGCGAGACGTACCAGTCGGCCGATACATAGGCATCGGGACCGCTGGCCGCGAGTAGCCACGGCGTTGTGCCGTCCGCGAGCTTCGCCAGCGGATTGCCGCGCGCGACATGAAACAGGACCTGGAGCGCGCCGTCATCGGCATGGCGCAGGTAGAATGGCAGTGAAGAAGCGATCGGGCGTGCGCCGTTCCATGCGCAAACCATGCCGAATCCGTGCTCTTCCGCAAACTCAAGGCTTGCGGTGCGATCCTGTTTGAACAGTGGAGGCGTATACATCTCAAACTCCTGCGTGGCTCTGCTTCGTGGCTCCGTATGAAGCCGCCGGGATCAGATGCGCTGACAGGAGAGCATGCCGCGGATCGGATCCGGCGGCAAAGGCGATGATCTAAACGCGAACGATCGCCCATACCGCGGTGGCGCGGCGGCGGCGATAGGCCAGGAATGTGGTCATGGCGTTGATCATGGGGCTGCGGCTATAAGGCCGCAGCTTCCCGCCGTCAAGGATTTCCGCGAATTAACCGCTCAAACCAGGCGCAAAACCCATTCGACGATTCTGGCGATCACGTCGCCGAACAGCAAGAGCGCCGCCGACCAGATCAAGGCCGAGACAAAATTGGCGATCTGGAACGACCAATACGGCATCTCGAAAATGCCGGCGGCAAGCGGCACCGACGCGCGCAGGGGTCCGAAAAACCGGCCGATGAAAATGCTCGGCACGCCCCACCTTCTGACGAAAGCCTCGCCGCGCGGCAGGATTTCCGGATAGCGCGACAGCGGCCACATCTGCGCAACGTGCTCCTTGTACTTGTAGCCGAACCAGTAGGAGACCCAGTCGCCGAGCGCCGCACCGACACCGCCGGCGATGCAGAGCGGCCAGAAACTGATGCCGCTGACGCCGATCAACGCGCCGATCGCCACCAGCGCGCCCCAGGCCGGGATGAGCAGCGAAATGAACGCGAGCGACTCCCCGAACGCGAGCAGAAGCACGATCGGAGCAGCCCAGGCCTGATGGTCGCGCACGAAATCGGCCAACGTGCGCGTATATTCTTCCATTCAAATAGGCCTTTCGCGGCAAATGAGCTGTCTAAAACGGCCCGTTTAAGCTGGCCGGACCGACAACATCAAGTCACAATGACCGCAAACGCAAGGTCAAAGCACGCTCAGTTGATCTTCAATTGCTGGCTAATTTGAAGCGGGGACGAACCACATGGTTGATTCATTGATGATGCGCGCGGGCGTCATGTTCTTGATCGTCGGCATGGTCTGGGGAATCGAGATGGGGGTCCGACAGGAATTCTCCCTCGCGCCGGCGCACGCCCATTTCAACCTCATCGGCGGCGTTCTCCTGTTCGTGTTCGGCCTCTACTATCGAATGGTGCCTGCGGCCCGCGACCATGCGCTGGCGAAATGGCAGGGCTTGCTGCAGTTCATCGGCGCGATCCTATTTCCCGTGGGCGTCGCGGTCGTCATCAAAAAAGGCGAAAGCTTCATTGTCCTGCCGATCATCGGCTCACTGATCGTGCTGACCGCCGTTGCCCTGTTTGCGCTGATTGTTTTCCGCACCTCGCGGGTCTGAAGATCAGGCGGGGCGCTCCCCTTACGACGGTCACTTTTAAAGGCCATCCGTGGCATAGTCGGTCCAAGGCCGATTCGCCGCGCCATCCCCACATCACCTGAAGAAATATGCCTAAGCCACTGAAATCTAACGCCAAAGCAAAGCCATCCAACGACCTCTTCGAAGCCGCACCGAAAGGCCGCGCAGCCGCGAAGGCCGCCTCGCGACCCAGCAGCGCTGAAGCTGGCTACACTGCTCGCGACATCGAAGTCCTCGAGGGGCTCGAGCCGGTCCGGCGGCGCCCCGGCATGTATATCGGCGGCACCGACGAGAAAGCGTTGCACCATCTGTTCGCCGAAGTCATCGACAACTCGATGGACGAGGCGCTGGCGGGACATGCGACCTTCATCGAGGTCGAACTTGGCGCCGACGGATTCTTGACCGTCACCGATAATGGCCGCGGCATCCCCGTCGATCCGCATCCGAAATTTCCGAAAAAGTCTGCACTCGAAGTCGTGATGTGCACGCTGCATGCCGGCGGTAAGTTCGACTCCAAGGTCTATGAGACCTCGGGCGGCTTGCACGGCGTCGGCGTATCCGTCGTCAACGCACTTTCGGCGCGGCTGGAGGTCGAGGTCGCGACCGGACAGCAGCTTTATCGCATGGCGTTCGAGCGCGGCCATCCCAAGGGCAAGCTCGAGGAGCTCGGCAAAGTCCACAATCGCCGTGGCACCAAAGTCCGCTTCAAGCCCGATCCGGAAATTTTCGGCGCCAAGGCTACGTTCAAGCCGCAGCGCCTGTTCAAGATGGCGCGTTCGAAAGCCTACCTGTTCGGCGGCGTCGAAATCCGCTGGAGCTGCGACCCGTCCCTGCTGAAAGGCATCGAGGACGTTCCGGCCGCGGACAGCTTTCACTTTCCGGGCGGCTTGAAGGATTATCTGGCCGCGGCAATCCACGCCGACACGCTGGTGCATCCGGATATTTTCTCCGGCAAATCGGGCCGCACCGGCGCGCATGGCGCCTGCGAATGGGCGGTGGCCTGGACGGCGGACGCCGACGGCTTCCTCTCATCGTACTGCAACACCATTCCGACCCAGGACGGCGGCACGCATGAATCCGGCATGCGCAGCGCTCTGCTGCGGGGCCTAAAGGATCACGCCGAGCGCGTCGGCCAGGGCAAGCGTGCAGCCTCCATCACCTCTGAAGACGTGATGGTGGGCGCTGCCGTGATGCTGTCCGTGTTCGTTCGCGAGCCCGAGTTTCAGGGCCAGACCAAGGACCGGCTTGCCACCGCCGAAGCGCAACGCATCGTCGAGCAGGCGATCAAGGATCCGTTCGACCATTGGCTGTCGGGCAATCCGTTGCAGGCGAACAAGCTGCTTGATTTCGTCGTCGAGCGCGCCGAGGAGCGATTGCGCCGCCGCGCCGAGAAGGAGATCTCACGCAAGACCGCGGTGAAGAAGCTGCGGCTTCCCGGCAAGCTCGCCGATTGCACCGACACGGCGGCGGAGGGCTCCGAACTCTTCATCGTCGAAGGCGACTCGGCCGGCGGCAGCGCCAAGCAGGCGCGCGACCGCAAGACGCAAGCCATCCTTCCCCTTCGCGGCAAGATCCTGAACGTGGCGTCGGCGACCAAGGACAAGCTCGTCGCCAATGCGCAGCTCGCCGACCTGATCCAGGCGATCGGCTGCGGCACCGGTGCGCAGTACCGCGAGGAAGATCTGCGCTACTCCCGCATCATCATCATGACCGACGCCGACGTCGACGGCGCGCACATCGCTTCGCTGCTGATTACCTTCTTCTACCGGCAGATGCCGCGGCTGATCGACGAGGGGCACCTCTTTCTCGCCGTCCCGCCGCTCTACCGTCTCAGCCACGGCAGCAAGACCTTTTACGCCCGCGACGATGCGCACCGTGACGCGCTGCTCAAGAGCGAGTTCAACGCCAATGCCAAGGTCGATGTCAGCCGCTTCAAAGGCCTTGGCGAGATGATGCCGGCGCAGCTCAAGGAAACCACGATGGACCCGTCGAAACGGACGCTGCTGAAGGTGGTGCTGCTGGCCGATGACCGCGAAGGCACCGCCGATTCGGTCGAGCGGCTGATGGGGACAAAGGCCGAGGCCCGCTTCGCCTTCATCTCCGACAAGGCTGAATTCGCCAATGAGGAGCTGCTCGACGTCTAGGGATTTCGAGCAGGCCCGGCCATTCGGTTGGGTGCGGTAGGATTTTGCTCTTTGTAACTGTTTTTTAAGGATTTTTTACCCCCAGGCATCTCGTCGATTTTGTCGTTTTCTGCCAGGTGTGCTCCCCTCGCCACAGCTTTTTGGCCAGAAACATTTATAAATGAGGCCAGAATCGAGATTGCGTCGCTGCGGCGCAAAACGCTGAAAGAGGTAGACGATGAAGAAGTTGGTGCTGGCATTGACCGCGGCCGCGGCGTTCACCGGATCGGCTCTGGCGGCCGACCTTCCCGCGCGCGCCCCCTACACCAAGGCGCCCGTGATGCCCGAGCCGGTTTATAACTGGACCGGTTTCTACATCTTCGGCGGCGCCGGCGGCGGCGTCTGGGATGCTGACAACAACAGCGTGAATGCTGCCGGTAACGTGAACACGATCAATTCGCGCGTGGGTGGCGACGGCTGGTTCGGCACG